>MDTA01001035.1_pt1 | contig 20986 bp, 17 predicted proteins | sample 811151 | NCBI WGS metagenome assembly MDTA01 (sample SAMN05326648, study PRJNA326480) | marine metagenome | isolation source: seawater | place: Indian Ocean: South | collected 2010 | reverse complement strand
TACAATCTTAAAAAATATATCAGGGCCTTTTTCTAATTTAGGTGATTTAAAATCGGCTGACTCAGTATCTCTTTGAAAACTACCAATAAGATAATCATCTATGCTGAAGTCAAAATCTTTTCTTATAGCTTCCTTATTTTCTATAGGAAACCATATTTTTTGATTTACCCAAAAAGGCTGTGTAAATATATTTTTATTTGTCAATTCCCTTAATTGCATTTCAGTATTATTTGAAATAGCATGATAACTATTGACATATTGATCTAAGTCATCAAAATCTGATTTGCTAAATTTAGATTTTACAAAATGGTGGTAAGTGCACAATACCTTTTTTCTTTTCAGAAAAAATTTAGGAATTTTTTTCCACATCCATGGGGCCATAATCCAAATGACATCTGCATTGTAAATACTTCTTGTAGTGAGGTTTCTATTATTTTCATACCACTCACTCCTAAATCTATCTACAATCCAAGATTCATTAATTTTTGGTATAAAAATTTTCATATATTTAATATTAGAAAGCATATTCATAAAAATTAAATAAATACATATTCAATTTTAAAAATTATTTATATAGATATATTTAAGGAGTATTGTAAAAATATGGTTAAAAGCTACAAAGAAATATTTTCAAAAATACTCTATGTTTCAAAAATTTCAAATACAATTAATAAAAAAGTTGCAACTTTAGTAGTTGTGTTCCTGGCGAATTTATCTGCACTACTAGACATTCTAATTATTCTTTCGATTGCTTATATTTTTTCAGATAATATTTCACAAAATCAATTAATATTGAGCTATCTAAATTTTTATAATTCAAACAAATTACTTTTAGCGTTTGTAGTAGTTTTAAGATTTGCTACATTACTATTTCAAAAGGTTTATACAAAAAAAATAGAACTAATAGTCGACAATGATATAAAAAATCATTTAGTGAATGAAGTTTTTGAGAAAAACAATTTTTCTTTGTCAGATTCATTATTTTTTGTAAATGTTTTATCACAACATATTTCGTTCTTCTATTCATCTTTTGTTAATTTTTTAGTAATAATGACCCAATCACTTGCTTACGCAACTTACTTATTAATTACTAATCCAACCTTTTTGGGATATATGATCCTTATTCTTCTTTTGCTTATTTTTCCAATTAAATCTCTTTTTAATCTTGCTCGAAAATCAATGCATGAATCGTATACCGCATCTAAAGAGGCAAATAACTTTATTCAGAATATTATTGAAAATCTATTTTTAATAAAATTACACGACAAAGGCGATGATGAAATAAATAAAATTAAAAAAAGCTTATCTGAAAGAAGAATTCATTTATACAAAAATGAAATATATGGGAGCCTTACATCAGTGTTACCAAGTTTTTTGGTTTTTTTAATATTTTCAATTATGGTGTTAAGTCAAAGAATATTAAATTTTATAACAATTGATTTTTTGGGGATTATTTTAAGATTATTTCAGTCTATTTCCAGCTTAGCAAATACTTTCAGCAGAATTGTTAATTCTTATGTTCACATTGAGGAACTTGAGAAGATTGATATTAATAAGCAAAAGATTAACACTATGAACTTTGTTAATACTATAGAAGACAACAAAAATATTATTGATATAAATGAAATAGCTTTTAAATACTTTAATAATGATGATTGGATTTTTAAAAATATAACATTCAGTATTCAAAAAGGATTACATTATATTATTTCTGGCCCAAATGGCTCAGGGAAAAGTACCTTACTAGCTTTGTTTGCGGGAGTGTTAATTCCTGAAAAAGGAACAATTACAAATAGATCACTTAGAACAGGATACGTTGGTCCGAACCCTTTAATTATTGAAGGATCTCTTAAAGAAAATTTGCTCTTTGGGAATAGTCAAAAAATACATGATGATAAATTGATTAGCTTAGTAAATGAGATAAATTTGTTTGAAAAACATGTTGATGTCAATCTAGATATGAAAATTAATAATAAGAGATTGTCATCTGGTCAAATGCAAAAAATTTCTTTCTTAAGGGTTTTTGCTTCAAATCCAGACTTTTTGATTCTTGATGAATCAACATCTAATTTAGACGTTGATTCTAAACTCAAGATAGTACAAAAAATTAAGTCTCTTAAAGATACTACAATTATTAATAGCACACACGAACCTGAATTATTTGATTTTTGTGATATGAGAATCAAACTAGAAATCTTTGAAAATGAGAGAAGAATAATTATTGATTAGCCAAGTACCAATTTACAGTCTCTCTTAAGCCTTTTTCAAGGTTTGTACTTGAACTCCAACCATAACTTTTAAGTAAAGTAGAGTCTAATAATTTTCTTGGATTTCCATCTGGCATTTTTGTATTAAAAACAAGATCACCCTTATAATCAAGAATTTCTGATAGCAGGTTTGCGAGATCTTTAATTGATATTTCTTCTCCGCTACCTACATTAATTAAGTCTTCATCTAGATTTGACTCAATTATAAACTTAATACAGTCTGCTAAATCTAATACATAAAGAAACTCTCTCAAAGGCTTGCCTGATCCCCATATTTCAAATTCTTTACTATTAATATTCTTGTTTAATCTATAAATTAAGCCTGGTATTACATGGCTATCTCTTCCACTAAAGTTATCTTTTGGGCCATAAAGATTAGTTGGCATAAGATTGATAACTTTATTTCCATATTGATGTTTTATTTCTTTGCCCAATTCAATTGCAGCAATTTTTGCTAGAGCATATGGTGAGTTAGTAGGCTCTAATTCACCAGTCATGAAACTAGATTCTTTGATTGGATTTTCAGCATTAAGAGGATAAATGCAACTACTTCCTAAATTAATTACATTGATATCCTCATTGCCAATACAAGCTTCAAGAATATTTAAATTAATTTTTAAATTTTCAAGTAAGAACTCTGTTCTGTAGGTATTATTTGCTAATATCCCACCAACTTTAGCTGCACAGTTAATTATCCAGTCAGGACTTGTATCATTTATAAATTTTGAAGCCTCTTCGGATGAAAATAAATTTACTTGATTTCTTAATGGTGAAATAACCTGATAATCCTTATCATTCGACTCAAAAATATTTTTTACAGATGAACCTACAAGACCACTTGAACCAAAAATTAAAATTTTTTTCATATAACTCTCAATAGTATTTTAAACCCATTTTAAAAGTTGAATTTTTAAAATTTTTATTTTGGCTTCTATAGATATATTAAGTTTTATAAATTTTAAAATATTAGAGGAGAAATTGGTTATGTGGTATGCAGAGAAGTTTGATTTATGTATATCTTGGTATATTTTTGAATCTTTATTTAGTGCATAATTTACATTCCACGGTTTATTTTTACCTTTGTAGTGAATTGCTAATACACTATCTGGTAAATTGTTTTCCTTATTTAAATCAATACCATAATTTATTATTTTATCTAAATTTAAAAAATTTCCATTTACTACTAAGTTTAAGATATCTTGATCCCAGAACTTGAGTTCAAAGTTTATTTTTGACAACTCTTTTCTTAGTCTTTCAAAAAAATTTTCTTGAAAGCATTTATTTAAATTAAAAATAATAAATCCTGCATTAAAGTAGGTTTCAGATTCATAATTTAATTTATTAAAATATTCAATATTTAGGTTGTAAGTAATTGTTTCATCAACCGCAGCGATAGTATGATTACTTTTTTCTAAATCATTAATGGAATCATTAATAAATTTTGTTGAGTTATTTAAAAAATATAAGTCTGCATCAAAGTAAATTAAAAAACCTTTTTTTATATCTATCAACTTGTCAAGATAAAGCCTATAGTAAGTTACTTCAGATAAATGAGAATCATTTATATTATTTAGAATTTTATATTCTTTTTTGAATCTAACAATTTCAATTTTTTTATATTTTAGATATTTTAGATATTTTCTAAAAGATTTAGGATTTTTATGAATTATATAAATAGTTGACCCTTCATCTGATAAGTTGAAATTATTTGCTAGAGAATTAATAGAATTTACAAGTTGTAAGTTATAATTTTTATCACCAATGAGTAAAAAGTTTATCACTATATAATTATAATTTTAAATTAAGTAGATTACTCAATATATAATAAAGAAACATGCTTAAGTTAAGTTCAAAAAATTTTTACAAAAACCACAGTAATGAATTAAACAAATTCAACAATACTGAATTTAAAACATTACACATTATAAATGGTAATAACAAATCCAAACCTTTATTTAGTGAAAATACATATTTTGTCAAAGAGGAGGATGATGTTATAGAAAAATTTGATAAATCTGAGTTATATGATCAACTAATTCTGACAAATTTTATTGAAAATAGTCAAGATTTCGTAAAAACTTTCCCTAAATATGAACAATTATTGTCAAAAAAAAATAAAGTAATAATTTCATCTATAAACTCTAAATGGAACATTTTTGTTGTAGTTTTATCAACCTTGAAAATTATTAAATCAAAAAGACCAAAAAACTATATTACAAAAAAAACTATCGAAAATACTTTTAAAGGATTTGGATATACATTGACAAAGAATTACACCAGACAGATATTTCCTTTTAAATTATTTCATATTGGAACTGCTATAAATATTATCTTAGAAATATTATTTTTCCGATTTAACCTAGGTCTAAAATCTTACTTTGTATTTGTAAAAAACAATAGTAATGATAAAAAAACATCCTCAAAAACACTTTTGATTCCTGCAAAAAACGAGGAAGGAAATTTAGATGAGTTAATAAGCAGAATTAAATTAGAAAAGGACACCCAAATTATTTTTATTATTGCAAAATCAAAAGACAATACTTTAGAAAAGGCACAAGAAATATCAAGAAAAAACGAAGAGTTTAAATTTTTGGTATTAGAACAAAATTCTAATGGAAAAAAGAATGCAGTAAATGAAGCATTGCCTTATGTTGAGAATGAGCTAGTTGCAATTTTAGATTCAGACATATCAGTTGATCCAGAAGAGCTTAACAATTTTTTTGAAATAATTGAAAAAGATTTAGGAGATTTTGTAAACGGAACAAGATTGGTTTATTCAATGGAAAAAGGAGCAATGAGGCTTTTAAATAATTTTGGTAATAGAGTATTTCAAAAATTTGTATCTTTTGTCATAAAGGAAAATATTACCGATACTTTATGTGGTACAAAAGTATTTAAAAAAGAATTAGTTGAAACTATTCTTTTGTGGGACAAAAACTTGTTTTATAAAGACCCCTTTGGTGATTTTAATTTTATTTTTGCAGCATCAAGCATAGGAGAAAGAATTGTTGACTATCCTATTCATTACAGAAGTAGAACGTATGGATCTCCACAAATTAGTAGATTTAGAGATGGGTATAAACTATTTCTAAACTTCTTGAACTCAATAATTAAATTAAATGCTTCAAAATATTAAAAAAATTAATTTTGATAAACTATTATCGTTTCTAATTGTTGTTAGTTTTGTGTACTCTAGTTTTTATAATTTAGTATTTTTTGAATTAACTAGTAGTCCTGATTATGAATATTATTTTTCTTATATTGAAACATTTTTTAGGATAAATGAACAGTCAAATTTAGAACAAGGCCTCACCTATCATTTTTTAATCGCCCTGGTGATTGCCTTATCTGAAAACTCTATAAATGGACCAAATTTAGAAATTTATATCTCTAATGCTATTCATCTTGTAAACAATTTTTTATTTCTAATTGGCTTATTAGGTGCCAACAAATTGTTAGAGTTTTACAATGTAAAATTAACTGATCGAAAATTATTTATCTTACTATCTATTTTTCTCCCCTTTGTAACCCAAGCTAGGTTTCACTACAAACCTGAGATATTTGCAATAGCATGTATTCCGTGGCTATTTTTAAATTTATTAAAGTACCTTAAAGATAAAAAATTTGAGAACTTAATAGTTTCAATAATTATATTTGTTAGTACAGCTTTTTTAAAAGGGAATATTTTTACTATGTTGAGTATTTTAATTTTCCTAGTTATCGTAAAAGATCTTAAAAAAATTCCATTAAGCCATACTTTTAAAGCATTTCTTTATCTAATAATTATTTCAGTGCCGTTGTTATATGAAAACCGGAATTTCAACGGTACTAATTTGTTTAGCAATACACAAAAAAGAATAGATTCCGAAGTATATCAAAATACTGTAACTGTTGACTTTTTTACAAATTTTAGTTTTTATAAGTTCATAAGAAAGCCTAATTTTGATTCAGAAAATGTTAACTTTTTCTCTACTATTTTTGTTGATACTTTTAATGACTTTTTTGGAGTTTCATGGAATATTGATCATTTCCCTATGAAAAAAGAGTACAGTTTATTTGAGAATTGGATATTAAATGGTTTGTTTAATTTTGCTGAGTATTATGTAGCCTTTATTCTTTCAATATTTTTTTACACAACCCTGATTATTCTTATAGTCAAAAACAAAAATAAAATTGAAAGAACATTTTATGCAGCGCCCTTTATTGGAATTTTTGTACTATTAATAAATTCACTAGGTATACCATTTAATAATTTTGATCCAGAGAAAGGTGACACATTTAAAACTATATATTTTTCATTTTTGTTATTTATATCGTTTGTATATTTATATATAAATATTACGTTAAATCAAAAAAATACAATCAAATTTTTAACTATATTCTTTTTAATTATTTTCAGTATATTTTCAATGGGCATAAATACTGAAATATTTAAAAATGATAAGTTTGTTGAGCAAAAAAGTTTTGTTTTACAACACACTCCAGTATGTAGTTTAGGAGACTTCATTGATTTTGATTTATTTGATGTTAATTGCAATCCTCCATCTGATGAATGTTCAGAGCCAAAATTAAAAGATGGCTATACAAAAAAAGAAGTCAAAGAAGACGGGAAGATTATATTTTTTGAAGACGGTGGATTTAAGCAAATTTATATAACTAATAATGACAATTCTGATATAAAACTAGTCAAAGGCTTTGACGAATGTTATCACTATCAAGAATTAGGGTATTCACATCCTTTTAAATTAAATAACTTAAGGATTCCATTTTTAAATTTATTTTTATTCTTGACAGTGATTATATCAATTTTGAGAAGTCATTATTTTAATAGTTTGAAATTAAGAAAAACTAATTAAAAAAAATTTTGTAATAATTTTTTAGATTTAAATATTTTTTTAAGTAGTAAGCAATTATTTTCTTTTGACTTTTAATTTTGATTTTTAACTTTAAATATTTAATTTTTAAACTCAAATAATTTGTAAAATTTATTTTCTTATAATTTGTTTCTCTAATTTTTTTTGTTTTAATAATTTTTAACCAATAATTTATATCTAACATTTCAACTTCACTTGGGTCGAATTTTTTATTCTGTTTTTCCAAATTATCCATTGTTAGTTCTGAATAATCATTTAAAAATATAGCTGGAAGTTTATAGAAATTTTCATAGTGTGTGTGTTTCAGTGTTACGGGAGTAGATCCTAGATACAAAGCTTCCCAAAATCTATGCGTATCTACTCCATTTCCCCATGGAGCAAGGGTAAATTTACTTTCTGAAATATTTTCAAAATACTTGTAAGAGTCTTTGTTTAGGTCTATAAATTTATTTTTATCTTTAAGTAATTTTGCAAATTCTAATGCTTTTTTTCTATGCTTTGAATTTGTATCCAAAGTAAAATTAACATAAACAATTTCTTTCTTTTCTTTATTGCTTCTGTTTAGAAAAAAATCATTTTGAATTTTTTTATTAAAAAAATTTTCGTTATGAAAATTATTTATTCCAATTGGTATTGAATATAATCCATCTGTAACAAAATTAACATTTGTAGAAAACCAGCTTGACACACTTTCTGGTTTCTTATTGAAAAGTTTTCTATCAATAGTTCTATCCGATTGATGTGTAATAAGTTTTAAGTTTTTGAATTCTGAAAATTTTTTTAGCAATTTAAATAGAATATCAACTACTTCGCTTTGTGAAAAGATTACATCGTTATCTCTTAATTCAATAATTGGATTTATATACCAGATTGCATTTAATTTTAAATATTTGTATTCCCTAACTATTATCAAGTTATTATTTTTTTCTTTTAAAAAATCAAATTCTTCCTTTGAGACTATCTCGGAAAATATAAAATCAGAGTATCTTGCAAAATTTGAACCATTTACTATATTCTTCATACTGATATATCTTTAAACTCTTGTAGTTCATTTGATAGAAAGTTATTTAATGAATATCCTTTCTTTACTGTTTCGTGTGCATTGCTAGATATCGTATCAAGTTGGTCAAGGTTTTTAGTAAAAATAAAATCAAAATTGTTCAAACTGTCTAAATCGTATAGGAAACCATTAAACTCATTATTTATAATTTCAAAGTTATTTTCATTTTTTGGTGCAATAACAACACAACCAGCACCCATTGCCTCAAGAATTGTTTTAGGATTACCTTCAAAAAGAGATGTTGTTATATAAAATTTATAGTTACACATAAGGGTGGTTAGTTCTATATTTTCAATAGGATCCCTTATTTCAACTTCAACACCTTCTTTTTTTGCATAATCTAAAATTAATTTTTTTTCAGAACCATTACCAAAAATTAACAGCCTTTTTGAACTACCTTTCAATAAATCAATTAATTTTAAATAATTTTTTTGCTTTTCTAACCTTCCCACAGATATTACGCAGTCTTGATTTCTTTCACTTAATTTAATTTTTTTGCTATTAAATTGAACCCAGTTTCTTCTTACTTGAATCTTATTTTTCTTTACAAAAAAATACTTTTCTAAAAATTTTTTATCATCATTACTTGTAACTGTATAAATATTTGAAAATGAAATTGATATCTGAGTTAATAAATAGAACAATAGTCTTTTGAAGTATGCTTTTTTTTCTTTGATACTGAATAAAAAAACATCGTAACCTGTTCTAATTATTAACTTTTTTCCTGTAATAATTTTTAAAATTATTGAAATCCAAGATCCTTGGAGTTGATTTTGTTTTATAAAATCAAAATCAATATTTTTCTTAATAAAAAACGGAAACAAGAATGATTTTAAAATTCTAAAAATTTTGTTCCGGGGCCTTTTGAAGTATTTGTATATGGGATATATTTTGAAACCAGAATCTTTTAGTAAATCTTCATCCGACTCATCTCCAAAAGTAAAAATAATTATTTCATTGTTGTCATTATTTAATCCTTTGAAATATTCTATTTCTCTATCTAGTATTCCTACCTCATTCCAAATATTAAAACTATAGTCAAATGTAAATATATATAAAATTTTCATATTTATTCTTAAGCTATATAGTATCAAAATGTAGTGAAAAAAATTTTAATTGTTCATAACAAATACCTTAACTTAGGTGGAGAAGATCTAGTTGTCTTAAATGAAACAGAATTATTGAAAAAGAAATATGATGTACGAACTATATACTTTCATAATACAAAAAAGCTTGAAATATTCGATTATCTAAGTTTGTTGTTAGGCGTTAATTTTAAAAGTCTAAATGTACTTAAAAAAGAAATAAAAGAATTCAACCCAGATATTGTTTATTTTCATAACCTATGGTACAAAATTAATACAAAAACTGTATTAAAAGCCTGTAAAGACGTAAAACAAGTTTTAGTAAAACAACACAATCTAAGACATGAATGTATTCAAGGAATGCACTACAGGGCAGGGAGCCTGTGTCATTTGTGTCAAGAAAAAAGTAGGTTTCAGGGAATAATAAAAAGATGTTATCATCAGTCTTTTATTAAATCATTACTAATGACCATATTCTCATTGCGTTATTTACAATTGTTAAAAAATAAAAATATTAAAGTGCTCACATTTACAAATTTTCATATCGATAGATTAATTACAAATAAGGTCAAAAAGGAAAATATTTTCAGACTTAATAATTTTCTTAAGACTGAAAGTGCTTCAAATTCAAATTTAGACTTGCCTGAAAAATTTATTTGTTTTGTTGGAAGGGCTTCAAAGGAAAAAGGCGTACATCTTATTATTGAAGCATTTAATAGTTCTAATTTAAAAAATACTAAACTTTTAATTGTTGGTAATACTAGTGCAGATATAGATGTAAAAAATTACTCAGAAAATGAATCAATAATTTTTAAACATGAGCTTAAAAATGAAGATGTAAAATATCTTATGAGTAAATCAAAAGCGATTGTAATGGGATCAATCTCTTATGAAGGCCACCCAGTTATTCTATCTGAATCATTAGCGTCAAATACAATATTAATCTACCCATCTTTTTCGGGACTTAATGAACTAATGCCTTCAAATTATAAATTTTCTTATAAGCACAATAACCCTAATGATTTGGCAAAAGTACTAAATCTTCTAGAAAATAATGAAATTTATAAAGAAAATAAAACATTGCTGAATAAATTTAATATAGAAAACTATAATGAAAAAGTTTTTTTCAATCAATTCGAAATAACAATAAATTAATAATGAATTATAAAGTTTCAGTACTCATGAGTGTTAAAGATGGAGAAAATTATCTAAAAGAATCTGTAGAGTCAATTTTAAACCAAAGTTACAAAAATTTAGAATTTTTAATATGTGATGATGGATCAGTAGACAGTTCTCTTAATATCTGTAATGGGTATTCAAATTTAGATAATAGGGTAAAAGTTATCAGAAACAAAGAATCAATAGGTTTAACAAAATCTTTAAATAAATTAATTAATATATCAACAGGAAGCATAATAGCAAGACAAGATGCAGATGACTTTAGTGACCTAAATAGGATTTCAAAACAAATTGAACTTTACAAAAAGGGTAATGAAATTATTACATCTAGGGCTTTTGTAATAGGAGAAAATAAATTAAAACCCAGGCTTTCTTATTTAATACCAAAAAAAATAATGATTCGTAAAAAAAATAATTTTGTTCACGGAACACTCTTTATTAAGAAAAAAATTTTATTGGACATAGGGTGTTACGATGAGAATTTTTATTACGCACAAGACTACAAACTTTTTTCTGATTTACTGAGACGGGGTTATAAAATTAAAACAATTTTAAAACCTTTGTATTACGTTAGGAACGAAGGCAATATATCGACAATAAAGCTTAAAGAGCAAAACTACTTTTCTGATTTAGTTAGAAAAAGCCAAAAATAATGATAATAAGTATCCAGTCAAAATTAATAGTCGGACCCTGGGGAGGCGGCAATCTTTTTGCTAAAAATATAATTGATTACTTAAAAAAAAATAATTTTAATGTGATAAATGATCTTTATAATGAAAAAATTGATATCATTCTAATGACAGATCCATTAAAAAACTCTAGCTCAACAAACTATTCTTTTAAAGATATCAAAAACTATAAAAAATTTATTAATCCAAATGTAAAAATAATCCACAGAATCAACGAATGTGATGAAAGAAAAAATACAAAGAATGTAAATAAAGAAATTATACAAAGTAATTCTATTGCAGACTCAACAGTATTTGTAAGCAAATGGTTAAAAAGAATATACGAAAAAATTGGACTGGATAATAATAACATGGTTATTGTTTCTGGGTCTGATAGAGAAATATTTAACAATTTCGGTAAACAAATATGGGATGGTATCTCAAATATTAAAATTGTCACTCACCATTGGGGCACTAATGTAAATAAAGGTTTTGAAATTTATAAACTACTTGATGAAAAAATTTTTGATGGGACGTTAAATGGTGTTGAGTTTACCTACATCGGAAATCTTCCTAAAAATTTTGAATTTAAAAATACACGATATATAAAACCGCTTCAAGGACTTGAATTAGCTGAAGAATTAAAAAAACATGATATCTATTTAACAGCTTCAATAAATGAACCTTCAGGAAACCACCACATTGAAGGAGCTCAATGTGGTCTGCCACTCCTTTATATTAATTCTGGAGGAGTTGTGGAGTATTGTGATGGATATGGAATTTCTTTTGAAAATAAAAATGATTTTTTTAATTCTTTAAATAATTTAATTAATAATTTTGATACCTATTTCGAAAGAATTTTGAAATATCCAAACAGTAGTGAAGTTATGTGTAGAGAATATCTAAATATAATTCGAAATATGAAAAATAATCAATCTACCAATAGTCAAATGATTGATCATAGAGTAAACTTTTACAAAATTATATATAAGCTAAATAAAATTAAAAATATACTTATATAAATGAATAACAAAATTATTTTCAATTTCTATAAAAATATATTATTTTTAGTGGTTGTTTTAATATCATTTTCTGGAAGATCTTTTACTGGACTTACGTTTTTTAATTATAGGGTAGGTGAGTTAATTGTAGGTGGTTTGTTTGTGGTGTCTATAATTTTGATTTTTTTTAATTTCAAAAATTACAAGAGTTTACAAAATTCATTCAAACTTCTTATAATGATATTTTTTTTCTCTGCTGTAATAATAAATCAACCTGTTTTTACGGAGTATATTATTAAATCTAGTTCTTATATTTGGATGATATCGTTATTTTTTTTAAGTTTGGCACTATCTAATTTTTTAAAAGAAGACAGCTGGTTTTTCATCATTTATATGTTGTTACCGTTCATTCTTTTTTTTACGGAAACAGTAAATTATCCAGACTTTTTACAGGAATTTTTCATAAATTATTCAGATAAATTTGATTTTTTAAAGGGTAGTGACCTTGCATTAGTAATAATTTCAGCACAAATAATTGCAATTATAAAACTCAAAAACAATCTTCATATTTTTATATATTTTATTTTTGTAAACTCTTTGTATCTCCCTTTTCTTTTATACAAGAGTAAAGGGGCTTTTTTAGGTGCTTTTATATTTTTTATATTTTTATTTTTTACAAACATAACATTTTCATTTAAAAATCTAAAGAATTTTTCTACACTGCTGTTGGGTGTTTTAATATTTATTATATCTGTAAACCATGTTTCTCAATTAAATCTGTATGGAGAGAATTTAGCACCTAGTTATGTTGACAAAACTACATCAAACCTTGAATCTATAATCGAATCAAAAAATACTAGTATGGTATTCTCCTCTTTTTATACCCAAGACGGAAGACTTTATTCGACTGAAAATAATGCAAATTGGAGATTACAAATTTGGCAAGATGTTATATTCAACTTGAGTAAAAATAATCTTCTTATGACTGGCTATGGTTACTCGTCAATAATTCCAGAAATGAATCTGTCATATAGGCAAGGTTCTGATGGCAGTAATGAAAATGTTCATAATTTTATTATTAATATTCTTGCACGTGGTGGAATCATATCTTTAATTCCATATTTTCTATTCTTATTTTTGGTGGTTTATATTTCTAAAAAAGAAAGTAAAAATTACTTAATCTTTTTTTATATTTTTTCAATATCAATAATTTCATTATTTGATGCAACAAATGAAAGCGTAAGGTACCCATTTATTTTTTACTCTTTTATGGGTTACTTTTTAAACAATCTAGATGAAACTTGCAAATTTAAACTATCAAAATAGTAATAATTGGTTAAGATTGTTTTTGTGAAGTCTAAAGCTTTAATAACTGGAATCACCGGACAGGATGGTTATTACTTAACAACTTTTTTATTACAAAAGGGTTATGAGGTTCATGGAACAATTCGTCGTTCTTCCTCAATTAACACTTCAAGGATAGATGGTTTAATTTCAAAATATCAAAAAGAAGGATTATTGAACTTGCACTATTCTGATTTGATTGACTCAAGCTCAATATCATCATTAGTTTCAGAAATTATGCCTAATGAAATTTACAATCTAGGTGCACAGTCACATGTAGCTGTTTCATTCAAAAATCCTATGCTTTCTACACAGGTAGGAAATATTGGAACACTTTCTTTACTAGAAGCAATAAAATCAGTTGACAAAACTATTAAGTTTTATCAAGCTTCATCTTCAGAAATGTATGGAGGAGGTGTAAAGGGTAAATTAAATGAAAAATCTCCATTTGATCCCAAAAGTCCTTATGCCGCATCTAAATTGTTTTCGCATAATATTACAAAAGTCTATAGGGAATCATATGACTTATTTGCTTCTAATGGAATTCTTTTTAATCACGAGTCTCCCTTCAGAGGAGAAACTTTTGTCACAAGAAAAATTACTAGAGCTGCAACTAGAATATCGCTCGGACTTCAGAGCAAACTAACTCTCGGAAATTTAAATGCCTCTAGAGATTGGGGATTTGCAGGTGACTACGTTGAAGCTATGTGGTTAATGTTGCAGCACAGTAAGCCAGATGATTGGGTAATAGCAACAGGCAACACTTATACAGTTAAGGAATTTTTAGATAAAGTATTTAATAAACTTAATCTAAGTGTTGATAAACATGTTTTAACTTCTGAAAAGTATTTCCGACCAAATGAAGTAGATTATTTATTAGGCGACTCATCAAAAGCAGAAAAAGATCTTGGCTGGAAACCAAAACATACGCTGGATGAATTAGTTAGTTTAATGGTTGAATCAGATCTTAAACTTGCAAAACAAGAACAAGTTTTACTTGGTGAAAACTTAATTTATCCAACTTGGGAGTATCCAACAACCTAATCAAATGTGTGGTTTTATTGGTATTGCATCAAAGCAAAAAATTGATGAAAATAAAGTTTCAATTGAAAATGAAAGAATAATTTGTAGAGGACCCGATGAAACAAAAATATTTAAAAAAGAATTTAATAATTTAAATATTCACTTAACCTTTAACAGACTTTCAATTCTTGAATTAAGTCAAAATGGCTCTCAGCCAATTGTTGATGAAACCAACAACTATTTGATGATTTTTAATGGTGAAATATTTAATTATATTGAATTGAAAAACTACTTAAAGATATATGACAACAAGTTTAGGTCTTCAAATTCTGATACAGAGGTTTTATTTTACGGTTTAATTAATGAAGGGAAAGATTTTGTAAATAAAATAATTGGCCAGTTTGCTTTTGTATTTTTTGATTTAATTAAAAATGAAGTAATTATGGCTCGTGATAGAACAGGGCAAAAACCATTATTTTACTGTTTGGTAAATGATTCATTGTTAACAGGTTCTAATTTAAAATCAGTATCGAATTTAAGCGGTGAAAAAGACATTGATATAACATCATTTGGTGAATACTTGGCCCAGGGAGTTGTAACTTCTCCAAACACGATATATAAAAATATTTTCAAATTAGAACCGGGATCTTTAGCAACAATTAATTTAAATGAAGAAAACCTAAAGATTAAAAAAGAACTTTACTGGAACATATCTGACTTCGTCTCTGAGAAAAATAATTTTGACCCAGATCATTTTAACAGTTTAATTTCAAATTCGATAGAACTTAGATTACGATCAGATGTACCAGTCGCAACATTTTGTTCTGGAGGACTTGATTCTAGTTTAATCATTAAAAAAATATCAAACAAGGGATATAATATACCAACTTATTCAGTAATAAATCAAAATCCTAAATACGATGAGAGTCAATATATTAATCAAGTAATTAAAACATATTCGACTGACCACACTAACGATCTTATTGATGAGACACTTAATTTATCAGACTTGATGAAATTAAATGAATTGTTTGATGAACCGTACTGCGATGCTTCTAATTTACCATCCTCTTTAATATCTGAAAGTATTTCTAAAAAATTTAAAGTTGCTATTTCTGGTGATGGTGGTGATGAGATATTTTTTGGTTATCAAAGATTTCAAAATTATATTAAACAAAAAAAACTAAATAACTATTTTGTAGACAAAATGTTTCACTTCTATCCAAGCTGGCTTGGTACTGGCAATAATATCAACAGATTTCACAATGATATTAATAAAAGTTACTTAGCTTATTTTGAAGATACAAAATTAATTGAATTATTAAATGTTGGTTATGAGTCAAAACTAGCAAAAAAGTATCTTAACAATGGCTTTAATAATATAAAAAATATAATGATTTTTGAAAATAGATACTACTTATCTGAAATGATGAACTTAAAAGTTGACAGAACCTCAATGGCGCATTCGCTTGAAGTTAGATCACCATTTGTTGACCATCGACTAATAGAATATCTGCTTTCATGTTCAACAGAATCATTAAATTTCAATGAACCCAAAAAATTTGTAAAAAGTCAATTACGAGAAGACTTTAGTCAAGATTTTTTAAATAGAAAAAAGATGGGATTTGTTTTTGATCTGGAAGGTTTGATTTTTAAAAATAAAGATAGTGTTAAAAGCTATATGTATGATTCAAACTTAGAAAACATCGTTCCATTAAATAAAATAGAAAAACTGTATAGAAACAAATCAAGAATTAACGGTCTTAGGCTTTATAAATTATTAATAATATCTGATTATTTAAAATAGTTAAAATTTAAATTTATTTTTCTAGAATAAAAATATATTCAAAATCATAAATAGGGTTCAGTACGTATTTTTCACAAAGAAAATTTTGATTTAAATCCAAATTATTAAAAGTATTTCTATCAACAATTACAGAATTCACGTTCAAATTAGATATTTCATCACAACTTAGTTTATACAAATCTTGTTGAAATTTAAACCTTCCATTATTGTTTACATTTTCTATACCACTTACTATAGACAAGGGATATGACCCTGTGTGATAGCCAACCACTCTTGAATAACTACCTAAATAACCAAAGTTTTGATTTGTACTCAAGCTTTTAAATTCTAGAATTTCAGAGAAAATCTTATTAGTTTCATAATCTGGCCAACTTTGATTTTCGGTATTATTTGATATTCTTTCAATTTCCCTGAGTGGGGTAGAGGAAACAACAGTCGAAGCTATAAAAATTGCAATAATAAAAATAAAGATTTTTTCGTTCAAATTTGAAATTTTTATATTAAGTAAAATATCAAATTGTTTTATAGTAATCAATGATCCAAGTAATATACAAAAATTTAAAGATATTAATAAAAGAAAAAACTGAAGTTGACCAGCTGCGAAAGAAGTGTTGATATAATAAGGAAGTCCAAAAATAGATATTAAACCAATAGAAATTCCAATAAATGAGTTTTTTTGTATTAAGTTATAGTCTTCAATTTCAGTATTGGTATAGCTAAGAATTTTTATGTGTGAAATGAATGTACTAAACAACAAGGGAATTAAAAATAAACTTGGTCCAGGAATTTGAATTTTTACACCCAAAGCATTTGAAGAAACAAAGCTGCGTGCAAAATACCCTAAGTAATCAAAGTTGATTTGATATCCATTTAGGTAATATAAAGTAGGTATAAAAACTATACCTAAAAATAAAGGAATAAGGTAAACGACTATTTGATTGATATTCAGATTTCTAAATTTTATAAATTCTATCAATAAAATTAACGATGTGATTGAAAGCAAGGTAGCGATCCCAAACTCAAAATTATTATATAAATTTAAGCCAGTTAGAAAAAAAGCTATAGCAACATATTTTCTTTCAACTATTTTTATTTCTTTGTTTTCAAAACTATATCCAAATTTTAGAATTACAAAAATAACAAAGAATGGAAGTAATCTTATTGGATAATTTGAAAGCAGTGAAGATAGGGTTCCCCCTGATCCAATTCGATTATAAAATATTGGAGCTACAAGTAAGAACGGCATAAATAAGATTGTTGATTTTATATAGTCAAAATTATTTGAAGAATTCTTAATCCATTTAATACTTTGAATAGCTACAAATGAGTAACTTAAGAAAAACATTATTAAGTAAATATCTATAACTTGTATTAAGTCTGTATTGGGCACTAAAAAACCTAAGAAGCTATAAAAAGATTGATATTGAGGAATAAAATTATAAAAAGGTATGCTACCTGCCTTTATGGCCAAAAGTTCATCAAAAATATAAGATGAATGTAGGATGTCAATCAAACTATCTGTTTTTTGAAAATATGTCAATGTAAAAGAAGAAAGCAAATACACAGTAAGAACTAGTCTTGTGATTTTAAATATATTTGAATTATCAAATAGAATTTTGTTTGTAAGAGGGGTAATTATTAAACCTACTATTACGACAGGAATCCCAAAACCAAGCCAAATGTAAAAATCACTTGGGTATTCAAATATTCCAAATTCTCTAAACTCTATAGTCCCTACTCCCTTAATGATTGTGTAAACCAACAAGATGCTTACTACAAAGTTTGCTTTATCTAGGAAATTATTTTTTATGTATAGCAAGTAAAAAATAAAAAAAGTAAAAGTTAGTAATAAACCAAATAACAGTAGGTCCCATTTTTCAGAATTACCTTCATAACGTTCAAATTGTAAAAAGATAAAAATTGCTGAATAAATTCCAAATGAGTTTACAAAAAAATTTATGACATTGTTAAACTCTTTTACAGATTTGTAATTATTTTTCATTTTTATAGGTGCTAAAATATGCATCAACGAACAACAATTTGTTTTTAAAATATTTCACATTTGTAAATCCATCTAAAAAATAGCCATAACTATTTAAAAAATTTATAATTTTTTGCAAATTATTTTTATCTTCAAATTGTATTTCAATTTTAATAATTTTAACTAATTTATCATCTAATATTTCACCTAGTGAATTTAGAACCTTTAACTCTAAACCTTCAACATCAATTTTTAAAATATCTATATTATTAATATTTTTTGAGTCAATATAAGTATCAAGCCTTAATGTGGGTATTTTAATTTTGTTTTCAACCTCACCAACAAAGCCAGATTTACTAATTAAAGAAGACTGTGAGGAAATTTTATTAATATAGAAATTTGAATGACCATCTGTGTCTGATATTGCAACATTATTTATAATGTAATTTAAACCCTTCAATTTTTTTACAATGAATTGGTTTAAAGTTTCGTTTGGTTCAAATAAATGGAAAAAAATATTTTTATTTACAAATAAATCATTTACAGATTTTGTGAAACTTCCTAGATTTGTACCAACATCTAAAACAACTAGATTAGAATAATGAATAAGTTTATTTTTTAAATATTTCTTTTCATTTAGATTGTTTGAGAAAATATAAGAGACAATCTCTATAAACTTTTGTACAAACGATAAAGAAAGGTTACTGAAATTTTTCATATAAAATCTACTTAGAAAAAAATTCTTCTACTTCTTTTAGGCTATATTTACTATCTTGTTTTTGTTGATGATAATTTTCCCAATTATAAATCTTTTCAACAACAGTACTTAGTTTAAATTTTGAATCCCAATTCAATAATTCTTTAGCTTTTGAAGACTTAATTATTAAAGTTTTAACTTCTTTAAATTCAGGGTATATTTGCTCAGAAATCTTGTACTGAAAATCAGATAATTTCAAAAAAGTGTTTAGAACAAACATTACATCATGATTGTTATCTGTTTCTGAATTTAAATTAAATATTTCATTTTTATTATTTTCAATACAATAATTTGATGCTGCAACATAACCATTTAATGAGTCCAATACATATGTCCATGGCCTTATGTAGCCAGGATTTCTAATTTCAAGATTTGCATCATTATAAATTGCATTAATAATATCAGGAATAATTCTTGCATCACCTCTATCCCCTCCACCAACAACATTTCCTGACCTAATAGTTGCAACTTTAAGGTCATCTCTTTTTAAAGATTTAATAAACGCTGAAATAAAATTTTCTGCTGCTACCTTACTTGCACTATAGAATTCAGAGCCAAACAAATTATCTTCTTCTTTATTTAAATTTTCAGGAACTGCATAGACCTTATCTGTAGTTGCAACAGTTACCAATTCAATTGAAGGACAATTATTAACCGCTTCTAATAGTTTTATTGTTCCTAGAGAGTTTATTTCTATTGTTTTTATTGGTTCAATAGCAGCTCTTTTAACTAAACTTTGAGCTGCAAAATGAAAAACTATATTTGGACTAATTTCTTTCAGAAGGTTCTCAATTTCTTTTGATGATACTTTAGTTAAGTCAAAATAGTACTGTTTTTCAAGAAGATCTTTAGTTTTACTTAACTTATAAATACCTTCGTAGTCATCATCTGAAATACCATAAACTTTACAACCTAAATATTTTAAAAAAAAGGTTAGCCAACTACCTTTAAAGCCCGTATTTCCAGTTATTAGAATTTTTTTTCCAGAAATATGTTTAAAGCTGTTCATATTTTGTATTTTGTATTTTGTATATCTGATTCAAAGATTTCTAATTCTCTAATTGTATCAACACATTGCCAATACCCAGTGTGTTTATAAGCACTAAGCTGTTGATTTTTTGACAGGTTGCTTAGTGGGGTGTCTTCAAAAGGCTCGTCTTTTGTAAGGTAATCTTTTATCTTATTATTAAAAACAAAAAAACCACCATTAATCCAAGATGGAACAACTTCATTTTTTTCTCGCATTTTAATTACAATATCATTTTCTATTTCAAGTAAGCCAAATCTAGGAGGTGGGTTTACTGCTGTAACTGTTCCAATTAAGCCCTTTTTTAAGTGATACTCACTTAATTTTGATATATTAACATCAGATATTCCATCTCCATAAGTTAAGTAAAAATTTTCTAAATCGTAAGTTTCCAAAGCTATCTTTAATCTGCCTCCAGTCAAAGTTTCTTCTCCTGTGTCTAATAAGACAACTTTAGATCCATCATCACAAATATACTCTCCGTCAATAAGTGTGTATTCAGTTAATTCATCAAAATAATCTATGATGATGTCTTGTTTATAACCCATTAGTATAAAAAATTCATTAACTCCAAATTTTTTATAGTGCTTAATTATATAGATTAATAATGGTAATCCATTTGCTTTTATCATTGGTTTTGGCATGAATTTTGTTTCTTCTAAAAATCTTGTGCCTTTACCACCAGCCAGAATAAGTGCTTGATTGAACATGTTGCTATTTTAACTATAACTTAATAAGTATATACATAAACAATAAAGAAATTTTTAACTCCATTTACTTAAACGGTTGTATAGTTTTTACTTATTATTTGCAATACGTGGCTATTATAATTAGGTAATTAAGGGCGCTTAGCTCAGTCCGGCAGAGCGCTTCCCTTACAAGGAAGAAGTCACAGGTTCAAATCCTGTAGCGC
>MDTA01064925.1_pt1 | contig 20988 bp, 19 predicted proteins | sample 811151 | NCBI WGS metagenome assembly MDTA01 (sample SAMN05326648, study PRJNA326480) | marine metagenome | isolation source: seawater | place: Indian Ocean: South | collected 2010 | reverse complement strand
TTGAATTTTGCGTGATTGAGGAATCGTTAAAATCTACTTCTTTTTTTTCATTTAATATGACATTTTCTAAAAGAGCACCAGGCTTAATTGCATTAAAAATTTCTGGTTCACTTTTGTGAGATAAATTTAATACTTTGGCATAACAGCCTCCCTCAAAATTAAATATGTTATTTTCATTATCCCATCCGTGTTCGTCATCTCCAATCAGTTTCCTAGAATTCTCAGTAGATAAAGTTGTTTTTCCAGTACCAGACAAACCAAAAAAAATGGATGTATCGTTGTTCTCTCCAATATTTGCACTGCAATGCATTGGAAGTATATTATAATTTATTGGTAATATAAAATTGAGGACAGAAAAGATACCTTTTTTAATTTCACCCGTATAACCAGTACCACCAATAATTATCATTTTTTTAGAAAAATTTATAATTGAAAAGTTTTTACTTGAAACCCCATCTGAATTTATATCTGCCTCAAAATTTGGTGCACAAAAAACAACCCAGTCAACATTAGATTCTTCTTCAACTTCGTGTTGAATAAACATATTTGAACAAAAAATATCACTCCATGGATATTCGCATATCGTTCTGATATTCAATTGATTTTTTTTCTTTGCGCAGGCATACGAATCTCTAACAAAAAGTTCTTTGCCAGAAAAATGCTCCATCATTTTATTATATAAATTGTCAAAAACTTTAGAGTTTAAGGGTATATTTATATCACCCCACCAAACATGTTTTTCTGTAATATTATCGCATACAATATATCTATCCTTTGGGGATCTGCCGGTAAACTTTCCTGTTTTAATTGCGAGAACTTTCTGATTTGTGAGACTTCCTAGGTTTCTGTCAACACATATATTATACAAATCTTTTTTGGAGAGGTTGTAATTAATCTTTGCATTAATTATACCGTACTGATCTAGTGAGACGTGGCTAAAATTTGAACGATTTGAAAATTCATTCATGCTAAATAATTGGCATATTTAACAATTAAAATTAAACTAAAATATTTAATTAATACTAATAATAATTTATTAATATTATAAAGAAATTTTATGTGATGAGAAACATTTTAATTGTTGGTGCTGGAAAATCTTCTTCATTCCTGATAAAATATTTTATTGAAAAATCAATTTCAGAAAATCTAAATATTCAAATCATTGATAATCATGAAGATAATCTACAAAAACATCAATCAAGTGATAGATTTTCCACATATAAAATTGATATTTTTAATGAAAATAAAAGAGAGGAATTTATTAAAAACAGTGATATTGTAATATCAATGTTGCCGGTTAAATATCATATTTTAATTGCAAAATCTTGTCTTAAATTAAAAAAAAATTTAGTAACTGCTTCTTATGTAAGTGAGGACATGAAAAAACTTGATAAGGAAGTAAAAAAAAACAAATTAATTTTTTTAAACGAGATTGGACTTGACCCAGGAATTGACCATATGAGTGCAAAAAAAATAATTGATAATCTTCAATCTAAAGGAAATGTTATATCATCATTCAAATCCTACACTGGTGGGTTAATTTCCAATGAAAGTGATAATAATTCCTGGAATTATAAGTTTACATGGAATCCAAGAAATGTTATATTGGCTGGGCAAGGAAAACCTGCAAAATATATTGAAAACAACAGAAACAAATCGATTGCTTATAAAAACTTATTCGAAAATACTTGGAATATTGATTTTAAAGGTTTTGGTAAATTTGAGGTTTACGCTAACAGAGATTCATTAAAATATAAAGAAAAATACGGATTTAGTAATATAAAAACAATGATTAGAGGAACCATTAGAAAACCTAATTTTTGTAATGGTTGGAATATGTTTGTGAAATTAGGCCTCACAAGTGATGATTTTAATATTTCTGAATCATATGGGATGAGTTACAGAGATTTTCTTAATTATTTTCTGCCAAAAGATAAATTATTGAACACTGAGGATAAAATAAAAAAAATTTTTAATATCAATGAAAATGATCATAAATGGGATAAATTAAACGATATTGAAATATTTAGTTCCACAAAAAAAATATTAATTGACAATGGAACACCAGCTGAAATCTTAGAATATATTTTAAAAGATAAATGGAAGTTGAAAAAAGAAGACAAGGACATGGTGTTAATGTATCATGAGTTTATTTTTCACGATCAATCCAAGAGTGAAAAAAAAATTATTTCCCAAATGGCCTGTTTGGGTGAAAATAGAGATTACACAGCAATGGCAAAAACGGTTGGCCTACCAGTTGCTTTTGCAGCTTTGTTAATTTTAAACAATAAAACTAATCTAACAGGCGTTCAAACACCAATACACAAAGAATTATATATTCCAATTCTAAAAAAATTAGAAAATTATGGAATAAAATTTGAAGAATTATATTGATATGGTTTTGGATGGGATAGATAAAAAAATAATTAGAATGCTAATTGAAAATTCAAGAAGACCAATTATTGAAATTGGAAAAAGTATTGGAATCTCTGGAGCAGCAATTCACCAAAGGCTAAAAAAACTAGAGAAAAAAAATTTTATTACCTCATCTACTATTAAAGTTAATACCAAAGTTTTAGGCTACAATACATTAGCGTTTATTGGTATTTTTTTAGAAAAAGCTACAGACAATAAAACTGTGGTAAGTCAATTAAAAAATATCCCTGAAATTTTGGAGTGCCATTTTACTACTGGTGACTGGAGTATTTTAGCGAAGTTATTGTGTAAAGACAATGAGGATTTGATGAAAATTTTAACTTCTAAAATCCAAACAATAAAAGGAATTTCAAGAACAGAAACCTATATTTCATTGGACCAACAAATTGAAAGACAAATAAAAATATGATTTCTAAGATAACAAAACCAAAAAAAAACAAAATTAGATTAATTCTTCTATTGCTTTTGATATGTTTTTCAAACTGTAAGGACGAACCTATTGATGGGACATTTACTGACTCTGATAATGATGGGATATATGATGTAATCGATAACTGCCCATATATATCCAACCCAGGTCAAGAAGATATAAACTCAGATGGTATTGGAGATTTATGTTCTGATATTGATGGTGATGGCTTATTGGACATGTATGACAATTGTCCAAATATAGCCAATGTAAATCAAATTGATAGTGACGGTGATGGTATTGGAGATGTCTGTGACCCGATTGATTTTGTTTCTCTACCATGTGAAAATGGACTTGCTGGAGAGTATCCATGTAACAATTACGACCTAATGGGTTACCTTTCGATTGATGAACTCAGTCCGCATTTAGAAAACTCAGAAAATATAAGAGGTAATGATAGCTGGGGATGGACAGATCAATTAACCGATAGAGAATATGCGATAATGGGTCTAACTTCACATACAGCATTTGTAGATATTACAGACCCCAAAAACTTAATTTTACTTGGAATTATTCCAACAGCCACAGTTCATAGTACTTGGAGAGATATAAAAGTTTATCAAAATTTTGCATTTATTGTTAGTGAAGCGCCAAATCACGGGATGCAAATTTTTGATTTAACCAGATTAAGAAATGTAGAAAATATTCCAGAAACTTTTAGTCCAGATTTTCATTTTACTGATTTTGGAAGAGCCCATAATCTTGTAATCAACGAAGACTCTGGATACGCATACCCAGTAGGAAATCAAGACAGCAATAGAAGTTCATTTTCTAGAGACCCTGGCCATCATCATGGGGGGCTATTTGAAGGCGGTCCAATATTTATTAATATTCAAAATCCACTTAACCCATACATCGAAGGCGGATTTGAAGATCAGGGCTATACACATGATGCCCAAGTTGTAACTTATACAGGTCCAGACAGCGACCATTACGGAAAAGAAATATTTGTTGGTTGTAATGAAGATGTTCTAGTTATTGCTGATATCACTGATAAATCTAATCCAATTACAATATCTTCAATTGATTATGATAATGTAAGATATACTCACCAGGGATGGTTTACTGAGGATTTAAAGTATTTCATTGTTGGCGATGAGTTAGATGAGGCATATAGCGGTATCAATACTCGAAGTATTGTTTTTGATCTTACGGACTTAGATAATCCAAATGTAAGCTTTGAATATTCTGGGCCTACATCAGCGATAGATCACAACGGATATACTTTTCAGAATAGCTATTTCTTATCGAATTATAAGGCTGGGATGCGGGATATTGATATTAGCTCTATTTCATCGGGAATAATGTCTGAAAACGGATTTTTTGATACATACCCTGAAAATGATGATTCTGGATTTAGTGGAGCATGGAGCCTATTTCCTTATTATGAATCAGGTAGTGTTGTTATTAGTGATATAAATCGAGGATTATTTGTTGTTAAAAAAAGTAATTAATTCATACTAACACCAAATTAAATTTAAATTACAAAATTTATTATTTTTCCTGGGACAATTATTATTCGTTTGGGTTTTTTACCATCCAATTTTTTTATAAAATCTAAATCGGATAGAATTTTATCTTGAATTTGCTCTTTTGATAATTCAGAGGATAGCTCAATCTTATGCCTAAGTTTACCATTAATTGAGACTGGATATATTTTTGTAGTATCTTTTATGTAAGATTCATCAAATTCAGGAAAGTTTGTGCAAGATATTGACAAACTATTTCCTAATCTCTCCCAAATTTCTTCAGAAAGATGTGGTGCAAACGGTGAAATAACTATTAAAAGTTGCTCTAATATTTCTTTACTTGTACAAACTTGTTGAGTTAATTCATTTACAGTAATCATCAATGTTGAAACAGCTGTATTAAAAGAAAAATTTTCTATATCAGCTGAAACCTTTTTTATGCATTTGTGAAGTGTTTTGAGATTATCCATATTCGGTTTCGATGAATCTAACTTCAGACCAGAATCATCAAAATACAGCCTCCAAAACTTTTTTAAAAAATTATGAATCCCTGTTATACCCGCCGTATTCCATGGTTTTGACTGTTCCAATGGACCAAGAAACATTTCATACATTCTAAGTGTATCAGAGCCGTATTTTTCACATATATCATCTGGATTAACAACATTATACTTAGATTTAGACATCTTTTCAACTTCTCTGTGTACATAAAATTTTCTATCATATTCAAAATCTTTCTCAATATAATCAGAGTTTTCTTTTAAAAAGGAAGTGATATCAAGCTCGTTCTTTTCATTCACAAATTTAATGTCTATTACAATTTTTTGGGTATTATACTTTTCACTTAATTCAGATGAGACAAACCCTGATTTATCGATTTTTCTAAAAATATATGCACTGTTACCCAATATCATACCTTGATTAACCAGTTTTTTAAATGGTTCTTTTGTATTAACATAGCCTAAGTCAAACAAAACTTTATGCCAAAACCTTGCATACAGTAAATGTAATACCGCATGTTCAGCACCTCCAATATATAAATCTACTGGCATCCAATAATTTATACTTTCTTCTGAGGCAAAATTGGTTTCATTTTTAGGGTCTAGAAACCTCAAAAAATACCAGCAGGAGCCCGCCCATTGTGGCATGGTATTAGTTTCTCTTGTGTAGTCTATTCCATTTATATTTACATTTTTCCATTGAAGATTTCTTGCTAAAGGTGAATTTCCATCATCTGTTGGTAAATAAGATTTTACCTCTGGTAAAATAAGTGGTAATTGATTTTCATCAACAGAAATCATACCTCCATTGTAATGTAATATTGGTATTGGTTCACCCCAATATCTCTGTCTAGTAAATATCCAATCTCTTAATTTATAATTTATTTTTTTATTAGCTTTTCCCTTTTTATTTAAAAGATCAATGACAATTTCTTTAAATTGCTCACTATGAATACCATTATATTTACCACAGTTTATAATCTCACCCGAACCTGTATAAAATTCATTTGAACTTTTAATAACCTTTACAATCTCTAAATCAAATTTTTTTGCAAATTCAAAATCTCTCTCGTCATGAGCAGGAACTGCCATTATTGCACCAGTCCCATATCCATAAAGCACATAATCTGAAATCCAAATGGGAATTTTACTATTTGTCATTGGATTTACTGCAAATGTACCAGTAAAAACTCCAGTTTTATTTTTTTGGTTTTCCTGCCTCTCCAAATCACTTTTTGTTAATGATATTTCTATATAATCTTTAACAGCTTTTTTTTGATTTTTAGATACAATAGAATTTAATATGGGATGCTCGGGTGCAACAACCAAATAAGTTGCGCCAAAAATAGTATCAGGCCTAGTAGTAAACACACTAATGCTATTGTTATTATTAACTTCAAAAGAAATTTCAACACCTGTGGATTTCCCTATCCAATTCTTTTGGGAAAGCTTAATAGATTCTGGCCAATCTAAATCTTCCAAATCTTGTAAAAGTCTTTCGGAATAGCTAGTAATTCTCATGACCCATTGCTTCATTGGTTTTTTAATAACAGGAAAGCCACCTCTCTCACTTAGCCCGCCTATAACCTCCTCATTAGCGAGAACAGTTCCTAACTCCTCACACCAATTAACGTTAATGGTATCAACATATGCTAATCTTTGATCATCAACAAATTGTTTTTTTTGAATGGCATTTAAGTTTTCTGGAATTTTTAAATCAGAGATTTTTCTAGCTTTATTTTTTTCTTTGTCAAAATATGAATTATATAACTTTAAAAATATCCATTGTGTCCATTTATAGTACTTGCTATCACTAGTTTTAATCTCTCTATCCCAATCGTAGGATAGACCTAATTTATTCAATTGTTCTTTGAATCTACTAATGTTTAAATCAGTTATTATCTTTGGGTGTTGACCTGTTTTTATAGCATATTGTTCGGCGGGTAATCCAAAAGAATCAAACCCCATCGGATGCAATACATTAAATCCCTTAATCCTCTTATATCTTGAAACTATATCAGATGCTATATAGCCAAGTGGGTGACCCACATGTAACCCAGACCCTGAGGGATAAGGAAACATGTCTAAAACATAATATTTTGGTAATTTGGAATAATTTTTAGAGGAAAAAGTTTTATTGTCAATCCAATATTTTTGCCACTTTTCCTCAATAATTTTAAAATTATAATCATTCATAATTGATAATTAACCAACTCAAACAAATTTACATTTTATTAAAATAAAAGAAAATGTTTTTAATTATTGATTTGTTTCATAATTTTAATTTTGTTTTATTAAAACATGAAAAACTATAAAAATAGAAGACTAATTGCATCATACACCTCAGTTGTAATTATAATGTCAATAGTTTTATTTCTATTAGGCTTATTTGGGATTTTCTTTATTACCTCGAACTCAATAATTAATTCTTTTAAAGAAAAACTTACTATCTCAGTGTTCTTCAACGAAAATGCAAAGGAAATTGATATTACTCAGTTTAAAAATGAAGTTTTAATGAGTGATTATATTTCTAATCTAAAATATATTTCAAAGGAAGATGCTGTTCTAATTATGAAGGAAGATTATGGAGATGATTTTATTAAAGATTTGGGATATAATCCTCTTGTAAATTCTGCTGACATAGCACTAAGAAATCAGTATGTTACAAGCTATAAAATTGATAGTATTTCTAAAATCATCGAACAAAAAGATTTTGTTGATGAAGTTATATATGATAAAGATTTAATCAATATGATAAATGAAAATATTGCAAAAGTAACCTTTTGGTTTATTCCGATAATTAGTTTTTTAATTTTGATAACTTTTCTAATAATTAATAGCTCAATAAGGCTCTCAATATTTTCAAAGAGGGAATTAATCAAAACAATGCAATTGGTAGGGGCAGAAAAATCATTTATAAGAAAACCATTTATAAATACTAATTTAGTACTAAGTTTAATAAGTTCAATTATCTCAATTATACTAATTTCTTTTGTGATTTATTATTTGAATTTGAATATTGATGTTATAGAAAATATTAATTTAAATTTAATATATATATTATTTATAAGTTTAGTTATTTTTGGATTCACAATTAGTTTTTTTAGCACGTATTTTGCCACACAGAATATCCTAAAAATAAAAAGTGAAAGTTTAGATGTTTAATAATGGATAAAAAAAAAAGAAAACTTCTTTTTAAAAAAGAAAACTATATAATTTCAGTTATTGGAATTCTTTTCATTTTTATAGGACTTATACTAATGATAGGGGGTGGCAGTGATGATCCAAATATTTTCTCTGATGAAATTTTCAGTTTTAGAAGGATTCGTATTGCTCCAACCTTGATACTGATTGGTTTTACATTTCAAGTAGCTGCCATTTTAAAAACTCATAAAAATAAATGAGTGAGGTTGATGCTATTATAGTTGGCATAATTCAAGGATTAACAGAGTTTTTGCCAATCTCATCAAGCGGGCATATTGAAATAGCAAGATACTTCTTAAACTCCAATCTTTTACCAGCTGAAAATCTACTTTTAACAATATTTTTGCATTTAGCAACAGCTCTAAGTACTATCATAATTTTTAAGAAAGATATTATTGACTTGATCAGTGGTGCTTTGAATTTCAATAATAATAGTTTGAGCTATATTTTAAAAATTTTAATCTCAATCATACCTGCCGGTTTAATAGGATTTTTTTTAAATGATTACATTAAAAATTTTTTTTCAGGAAATATAAAATTAGTTGGACTTATGCTGTTTGTAACAGGAGTTCTTTTATTTATTTCCAAGTTTGTGAAAAAGAAAGAAAGAAAAATCACAAACCTAGACTCCTTAATTATTGGTCTAGCGCAAGCCATTGCTATTATACCAGGTATTTCAAGATCAGGAGCAACTATAAGTACATCGATTATTTTAGGTCACAATAAAAATAATGCTGCAAAGTTTTCTTTCTTAATTGTCATACCGCTGATAGTAGGAGCAGCTTTAAACGATATTTTAAACGGAAATTTTTCTGAATCAAAGATTGATATTTCTATTTTAATTTTTGGTTTTATTTCTGCACTTTTGACTGGTCTAATTGCATGTAAATTAATGATTAAAATTGTAAATGATAATAATCTAATATATTTTGCCTTTTATTGTTTTGCATTGGGATTAATATGTGTTTTGATTTAATTATATGAGTTTTAACTTTCAAAAAGGAGAATTAATTTTAATTGATAAAGAACTAGAATGGACATCATTTGATGTTGTTAATAAGTTAAGGAGCTCAATAAAAAGAAAGCTTAAAATAAAAAAACTAAAGGTTGGACATGCTGGAACACTTGATCCCTTAGCAACTGGATTGATAATTTTATGTACAGGTAAATTAACTAAATCAATTAATAATTATTCAGAAATGGAAAAAACTTATTATGGAAGAATGATAGTTGGCTCCACTACGCCGTCTTTTGACTTGGAAACAAGTCCAAATGTATTTTTTCCTGTAGATCATATAGATGAAAAACTAATTGAGCAAACAAGAAAAGAGTTTGAGGGTGAAATTTTTCAAAAGCCGCCTGTTTTTTCTGCCATCAAAAAAGATGGAGTTAGACTTTACAAGCTAGCTAGGAAAGGTATTGAAGCTTCAATAAAAAAAAGAAAAATTAATGTTGAATACTTTAGAATAGTTTCTGTTGATTTACCAATAATTTCATTTGAGATTAAATGTAGTAAAGGCACTTATATCAGATCGATTGTGAACGACTTTGGGAAGAAGTTAAATTCAGGAGCACACCTAATAGAGTTAAGAAGGACTTCAATTGGGAATTTTGGTTTAGAGAATGCAATGAAAATAAATAATTTCATTAAAAGAATCAAACCTTAAAAATCAATATTTTTATTATGAATTTCTGTTGATTTATCATAATCAATTGTTTCCAGAATTAGCTTGATTGTCTTGATTCGTGCATAAATCTTTCTGTCAGCAATAATTATTTTCCAAGGGGCATGACTTGAATTTGTTAACTCAAACATCTCATCCTTATACCTTGTATATTGCTCCCATAGCTTTTGTGCTTTGCTATCAACTTCTGTAAACTTCCATTTTTTTAAAGCACTATTCTTAATTTCCTTAAATCTTTTATTTTGTGTTTCTTTTGAAATTGAAAAATAAAATTTTAATAAGATAATTCCATTATCAGTAAGCATTTTTTCAAAATCATTAACATGGGCCATAAAATTTTGATATTCATTTTCAGTACAAAAGCCATTAACAGGCTCAACAATTGCTCTATTATACCAACTTCGGTCAAAAAATACAATCTCGCCTGATTTAGGAAAATGATCAATGTATCTTTGAAAATACCACTGCCCCTTTTCATTTTCGGTTGGAGTTTGTAATGCTACAACTTTTAATTTACGGGGATTTAAATTCTGAATAGTTCTTCTAATTGCCCCACCTTTTCCAGCTGCATCCCTTCCCTCAAATAGAATTATAACCTTTTTCCTTTTTTCAGAAACCCAATTTTGCAACTTAATCATTTCAAGCTGCAGAGTTTTAAGCTCCCTTTCGTATTTAATATATCTTAAAGTCTTTGTTAGAGATGTATTTTCTCTTGAAAGTAAGTCAACAAGTGCTTTTTTTCTGTTTAAATATTTAATATCCTTAATTTTAAATTCTCTTGTTCTTTCTTTTTTTTGTAATTGGGGTTTTTTCTCAATCTCTTTTCTGGAATTTAAATTGTATTTATTTAAAACATATTGTATCGATTTTATTCTTGCAGTTAACTTATCATTACTATCGATAATTTTCCATGGAGCATGTTTGGAGTCCGTTTTTTTGAACATTTCCTCTTTGTATTTGGTATAAATTTCCCATCTTTTTTGACCTTCTAAATCAACATTACTAAACTTCCAAGTTTTCAAAGGATTAGAAAGTCTGGCTACAAACCTTGCTTTTTGCTCTTCTTTTGAAATTGAAAACCACAACTTTATTAATTCAACTCCATCATCAATCAACATTTTTTCGAAATTATTTACCTGATTCATAAACAAATTATATTGATTTTCATCACAGAAACCCATCACGGGCTCAACTATTGCTCTATTATACCAACTTCTATCAAAAAAAATAATCTCACCAGGATTGGGTATATTTCTTAAATATCTTTGAAAGTACCACTGCCCTTTTTCAGTCTCACTAGGTTCCGGTAATGCAACAACTCTTGAAAATCTTGGGTTTAAATGCTCTATGAACCTTTTTATAGCACCACCTTTTCCAGCAGCATCTCTTCCCTCAAAAACTACACAAATTCTTTTATTATTTTTTTTTACCCAGTTTTGTAAGTTGACTAAACTTGTTTGTAATTCAATTATTTTTTTATTGTAATTACTTTCTCTAATAATGTTTTCAAACTTTTTTTTTGATAATTTTTCCTTAAGAATTTTCTTAAAGACTACGTGATTATTAAAATTATTTAAATCTTTTATTGATAGCATAAAATCTAAAAGGGTAAATCATCAATATCCTCATCATTTTTTTCACTTGCAGTTTCAAATGGACTGAGATTATCCATTGGTGGCAAATCTTCTTCAGCACTGGTTTCAGGTTGCATATTTTCAATTCTCCAACCCTGTATTGAATTAAAATATTTTATTTCTTTTGTTTCGGGATTCTGCCATTCTCTTCCTCTTAAATTTATTGAAACCTTTACTTTTTGGTCAATATTTAAACCATCTAGTAAAGAACATTTATCTTGTACAAATTCAATTGAGATCGTTTGTGGATATTGCTCATCAGTTGTTATAACAAGCTCTCTTTTTTTAAAGGTTGGGCTAATTTCTTGAATATCTCCAACCAATTTAATATTTCCTGTTAATTGCATTTTATTTTTTATTTTTTATATAATTTATTTCAATTCAAATTTATATATAAACTTACTATATTTATTATGATTTAATAGCACAGATGACAAATTTTAAATATAAAAACTTAATTATAATAATAATATCATCTCTTCTTGTGTTTGGCATTTTGTGGAACACATATACTTTCATTAAAAATTTTAAACAAGAAGAAAGAAATAAAATGCAATTATGGTCTTTGGCTACTAAAGAGTTAATTAATGATAATCTAGAAGTTTCAAATTTAACCTTAGAGGTTTTAAAAAAAAATGAGACTACCCCAATGATAAAAGTAAATATTGACGGTTCAATTGAAATTAATAATATAAAGGATTTAAATATTTCAGACACCTCATCTGTCAATCATCTAATTAGAAAATTTAGTTCAGAAAATGAACCGATAAAGATTATTTTAGATGATGAACAAATTTCAACACTTTACTATGGAAATTCTAAATTATTGAACAAACTCAAATTTTATCCTACAGCTTTACTTATAATAGCATCAATCTTTGTTTTTTTTGCTTTTTTATTTTTTAAAAATTCAAAAATAGCTGAGATAAATAAACTCTGGTCTGGAATGGCTAAAGAAACTGCACATCAAATTGGAACCCCCCTTTCATCACTAATGGGTTGGCTGGAGTTATTGAAAGGCAATAACAATAAAAAGAAGTACATAATGGAAATTGAAAAAGATTTAGAAAGACTAAATACAATTTCAGACCGATTCAACAAAATTGGTTCAAATCCAAATCTTAAAAAATCTGATTTAGTTTATGAAGTAAATAAAACTGTTAAATATCTAAAAGATAGAATTAGTAAAAAAATAACGTTAGAATTAAAGGCTGAAAAAAAACAGGTTTTTGTCAATTTAAATTCACAATTATTTAGTTGGTGTCTCGAAAACATAATTAAAAATAGTGTTGATTCAATTAAAGATGATGGAAAAGTAGTTGTTGAAATTGAAAAAGCAGATGAAACAGTAAATATTTATGTTACTGACAATGGAAGTGGCATAAAAAAGAGTTTACAAAATAAAATTTTCAAACCAGGTGTAACAACAAAAGATAGAGGATGGGGGCTTGGTCTTTCTTTGGCAAAAAGAATAATTAAAGAATTTCATAATGGGCACATAAAAATTGATGAGTCAAAGTTAGGAATTGGTACAAGAATACTAATATCAATGAAGGTTGTTATATGAGTCCTCAATTATCTTAGCAGTTCTTATAAACTCGTTTTTAGTCATTTTAACCTTATTAGAAAAATTTGCATCTGCCATTATATTTATTGGAATTAAATGCACGTGAACATGAGGAACCTCAAGACCAATCACAGAGAAAGCAACTTTCTCGCATTTTATAACGTTTCGGATTGATTTAGCAACTTTTCTTGAAAACATCATCAATTCAATAAATGATACTTCATCTAAATCTAATACATTATCAACTTCTTTCTTTGGTATACATAACGTATGCCCAACTGAATTTGGATTAATATCTAAAAAAGCCAGAAAATTTTTATTTTCAGCGACTTTATAACAAGGAATTTCGCCAGAGATGATCTTACTAAAAATTGTTGACATTTATCTAGATATTTCAATAATTTCAAAATTAATAATCCCTGTTGGCACACTAATTTTTGCAATATCACCAACAGACTTCCCCAATAAACCTTGTCCAATTGGTGAGTTTACAGAAATTTTTCCTTCGGCTAGATTTGCTTCTCCATCAGCAACAATTGTATAGTCCATCATCATACCGTTTGATTGATTTTTAATTTTAACATTAGAAAGTACTAATACCTTGGAACTATCAAGTTGTGATTCATCGATAATCCTCGCATTTGACAAGGTTTGTTCAAGTTTGGAAATTCTCATCTCTAACATTCCTTGAGCTTCTTTAGCTGCATCATATTCAGCATTTTCACTTAGATCTCCCTTATCTCTTGCTTCAGCAATTGCATTAGATGCTTTAGGTCTTTCAACATCCTTTAAGTGATTAAGTTCATCCTTTAGTTTTTTTAAACCATCAGGTGTATAATATGAAATTTTACTCATATATAAAGTTTTTAGTTAGTTTTCCTATAAAAGAAAAATCTCGTCTAAACGAGATTCATATCAAATATACAAAATATTTAAATCAATGTTTTTTATTGTATTTTTAAGATATGAGAGGAATCAATCTTTTTTGTTTGATTATATTGATGCTTTTTGGATGTGAAAAAAATATAAATGATACAAGATGTAATTATCTGCTAGATTTGGACATATACTATGAAATTAACCTTAGCCTTCCACAATATTCAAATCTTAATTTCATTAGTAATTCTGTATACATACCTAATGTTGGTAATGCCGGAATCATTGTTGTGAACTCGGGAACAGGTTTTTTAGCATGGGATGCAGCTGATCCTAACCGACCTAATACACCTTGCTCTGTTTTAACAATTTCTGGGCTTGAGGCATCGTCTAGTTGCACTGACCAAAATACATATAACCTTATAACAGGACAGTCAGTTGGAGTTGCTTTAATATGCTCTCTTAAACCCTACAGGGTAGAATCTAATGGGAATATTTTAGTTATTACAAGCTTTTAAAGCCTTAACACAACTCCAAATAAAAAGTTTCTAATGGCCTGTGGATAATAACCCGTTCCTTCAATTGTAGTTACTGCACCAGGTACTGACCAGGTGTCATCATAAGTATAATAATAACCATTAGCCACATATTTTTTATTAAAAATATTATTTATCATCGCAGTGATTATAACCTCACTAAAATATTTAGGACTTTCAAACTTATATATGATATTAATATCAGTGGTCATGTAAGAATCAAGTTTAGAAACACTTGACTCTGTATTACTTAGAAATTGCTCTCCAACATATTTGTATAAAAGATTAATATTTAAATTTTGTTTGGGAGTATAGGATACATTCAAAGATGAAATTAATTCAGGTGAAAATGATATATCTGTATCTCCTAAATTAATTACCTGTCCATCAAAATTGGATATATAATCAATATTTTTATTTTTACTTAGACTTAAATTTCCTGAAAAAACAAATTTTTTATTAAGACTATACACTGACTCAAATTCTACACCTTTTCTAAAGCTTTTACCACTATTTTCTCTGACAGGTGTTCCAACATCATCTAAAGCACCGGTTAAAACCAATTGATTTTTATAATTCATAAAATAAAAATTCGTACTAAAAATTAAATTTTTATTATTGAATTGCCATCCTAGTTCATAATCAATTAATTCCTCTGGTTGAATATCTAAATTATTCTCAAAGTCACTTCTGGTCGGTTCACGATATGCTCTTGACACAGAAAAATATGCTTTATTTTCATTATTAAAATTATAATTAAATCCTGCCTTTGGATTAAAAAAAGAATAGGATTTATCAACTGCTAATTCATCAACATTAGAAGTACTGCCTGTTGTTACATAATCTATTTTTCTTAGTTGAAAATCAGCATAGATACTTAAACCATCAGAAAGTTGATATACTGTTTTAATAAAATTACTGAAGTCCTTTTTTAGACCATTACCATTGTAAAATAAATCGGTAAACTGAATATTTCCTGAATTTTGAGCCCATATTGTTTCACCAAAATGATCACCATCATATTCACTATATGTTGAGCCAAAGGTTAAATTATTATTAGCGGTTGTGTAATTCAAATTATAATTAAAAACAAAAAACTGGTTATCTAACCATTTTCTTGTAATATAATCCTCATTACCATTTTCGTTGTACTGTTCGTAAAACCCTCTTCCATTAGTTAAATTCAAAGCCAAGCTTGAGGTTAAGTTATTAGAAATAGATTGGGTCCAATGAAATTGAAAATGGTCTTGTTTGTAGTTATCAACTTCATTTTCATGAAATTTCTCATTTCCATCCAAATCAAAATAAAGGCCAGATGGATTATAAGTTCGATTGTTTTCTAGGGTCAATAAATCAATTCCATTCCATGCTTGATAGGTAATCTCATGACCACCAAAATTTAAAAATTTTAAAAGAGTTTTATTTTTTTTATAAGAAAGCTGTAGAAAATACGATTTTAGATTTGATGAAGCTCTATCAATGTAACCATCTGAGTCAATTTTTGATAATCTGCCGGAAAACTCAAAGGCATTATTTAATAAACCAGTACTGAACTTAAAATTATTTTTTATGGTATTGAAGCTACCTACAGTATTTGAACTTTCAAAAAAAGATTTTTCTGCAATCTTATCGGTTAGAATATTAATACTTGCCCCAAAAGCACTTGATCCATTAACTGAGGTGCCAATTCCTCTTTGAACTTGTAAATTTTCAACAGAGGAGGAGAAATCAGGTAAGTCTACCCAAAACGTACCAAGTGATTCAGCGTCATTATAGGGAATACCATTTATTGTAACATTTGTTGATTGTGAATTAATTCCTCTAATTCTGATTCCTGTATATCCAATACCAGCCCCAGCATCTGAAGTGGTAACAACATTTGGTAAGAAATTCAATAGTATTGGTATATCCTGACCTAAGTTTCTTTTTGAAAGCTCAGCTTTGGAAATATTATTAAATGCGATTGGTAAATTTTCTTTTGCTCTTACTGATGATACAATAACCTCCTCCAAATTTTGGGTTTCTAGTGTATCTGTAGCTATTTGTTGAGCATTAATTGTAAAGCAAAAAATAAATAATAGGAAAAATATATTTTTCATGCGTTCTGTTTAAATTAAAAGTTTGAGGGGGATAAAAAAATTAATTCTTATGCTACATTTTCCTAAACAGCATTACCTGTTCTAGGTTCAATGGGTATAATCTCAGCTTTATCTAGCACCCCTGTGTTATAATGTAAATTTATAACTTTTTTTTAAATATGTTAAAGCAACTTTTAATAATTGTAGCTAACGGAAAGCATAATATTTCTACCCATTTCGTGGGTAAAATATCTAAGTCTATTTAGATAATTCTTATAAAGATTATTTAATAAGTTTTCAACTCGCAAACGAATTTTATAATTTGCTCCTGTCTTTGTCTTATAGGCTATTGAAGATGAAAAATTAAATAAATGATATGCACCTGGCGGGGTACTTGTATCCAGCATTTGATAAGTTCCATCAGTTGGAATATAAACTTCAAAATTTGTATTTGGGAATTCGTTTTGTCTAAAAAAATACTCACTTTCAAGTGAAAGATTTAAATTATTTAACTTTTCAAAATTATAACTGATTTGATTTTTCAAACTTACTGGGGGCATATTAATCAACGGCTTGTTATTTGATTTTTCATAGCCTTTGACAATGGAAAATTCACTTCCAATAAAAAAATCTTTAAAGAGTTTTCTTTCATATTTTAAATCAAAACCATACAGTTTAGCATCTTGCTGTTTATACTCCCAGTAAGGAAAAACACCTGCAATTGTGGAAGTCAGTGACACTGGAATCATATAAATAAAATTGTCAACCAAATTTACAAATGAGTTTAATACAAGATTTGATTTGTCATTTGTGAAGCTATATGTCAAGGCAATATTATGGCCAACCTCAGATTGAAAACTTAAATCTCCAATTTCTATTCTTGCAGATGAGTGGTGTAATCCCTCACTAAATAGCTCTGATGGGTTTGGTTTTCTGGATGAAATTGAATAATTAAAGTACAAATTTTTGTTTTTATCAATATTAAACCTAGTTCCAACATTAGAAGAGATGTTGTTAAAAGTAAATTTAGGGTTAGTAAGTGTATTGATTCCTAAATCTTCGACAAGAAATTGTGGAAATAACTCATCATAATTTCTTAGTTCCCACAAAGATGTTCTATAATATTTGTAAGCATTAATATGTGAAAAATCATATCTCAAACCACCTTCAAAAGTCCAGTAGTCATTAAGGCTAACATCATATACAGAGTACAAACTAAAATCATATTTTTTATAGTCTGGGATTATTCTTTTAACTCCTGTTGCTGGATCTGGAAAATTCTTTTGATATCGTACTGAAATTCCTGATTTTAGGTTTGAACCATTTTCAAATTTTGATTCTAAATCTAAAGCTAATGTGTGTGTTTGAAGACTAAGATCTAGTGCAGGTTTATTTCTATTATCCCCTCTTCTAATATCGAATTCTTTACGATCATTTAGTTGAAAATCATACCTTAAAGTTAATCTGCCAAAGTCAAAATTTTTAAAAGCTTTTAATTTTAAAAGATTATGACTTATTTTTTGTCTAGGAATATTAATATTATATGAAAAGTCTTCAATTATATGAGGAATTTCATTGTCAATAGCATTAATAATATCAATTGCTGTGTGAGCATGAGAGGATCTTAGAATACCTAAAAAATTACCAAAATAGGAGTAGTACATATCAAAGCCATAGTCAATCCTATTTAGACCTGCTTTTAGAGAAAAATTATTTTCAGAAAAACCAGTATTAGTCATAATATATGAAGGTGTTTCAAAATCACCCATACGTTTGTAAGTACCTTGAAATTTATAATACCAACCATTACTATTTGTCTTGGTGAAATTTGCTGAAACTCCACCACCTCTTCCATTTGATTGGAGATTTGTAGTAACATTTCCTCGAATAGTATCTAACAGTTTTTCCCTATTTGTTTCTGTAATTATTACTCCACCTACAGCATCACCTGCGTATTTAAGTGCGCTTGCTCCTTTAATAACAGAAATTTTATCTATTGAATTTATATCAACACTTGGAGCGTGTTCAATGCCCCACTCTTGGTCCTCTAGTCTAACATCATTATTTATGATAACAATTCTACTACTGTGTAAACCATTTATAACTGGTTTTGATAAATAATTTCCAGAATTTAAGGTGCTTACACCTGTGACTGTTTTTAATATATCTCCTAAAGTTCTACTATTGTAATCTTCCAAAACCTCTTCTGAAATTTCATTTTCAAATAATGATTTGGAACTATTTCTGTTATCGGAGAGTATCATAACTTCCTCTAACTCGTTCATGTGATGTTCTAGCCTAATTTTTTTGAATGTATCCTTAGTCAGATTCAATGGTAAATTAACGGTTTCACAATCTTCATGAGAAATACTTAGTGAATATTTTTTTGGACATAAATTTTCAAAAACTAAACTTCCATCATAATCAGTCGTACCCCCAATGTCTAGCTCATTAATCATTACAAGTGCATTCATCAATGGTGAACCATCATGTAAATCCAATACTTCAATTGAAAGCCTGTAATTACAATCTTGTGCAAAGCTCTTTGCACAACATAATGAAAAAAAAGCATAAAATGCTAGTGCTAATTTCGAAGTGAAACTAGCACCGCATTTTTTACATTTACAACTCATATTACTCTACCGTAACAGGGAAAGATGTTTGAATATCAATTGATCCACCAGCTGTATCTACAGTACCATCATTTGGCTTCATAGGCTCATGAATTAATGTAATAGTAACTGTACCTGTACCGGCGTTAGTGGTTGTTAGTGTGAACTGAGTTCCAACAGGAAATCCATTGGAGTCAAAATCAACGTAGGCAAAATCAACAGCTAAATCCATTGCACTAAAAAAGACCTGGTGCTCATCAGCTTCTTCAACGATTTCTAATGTTATATCCTCAGCAGGATCTTCCATTTCATTTAACCATACAATTGAACCTGTGTATGTAGTTCCTGCACTTAAGGTACCACCTGAAACAACTGGTTCATTTGGACCATCTCCGTCCAAATCCTGAGTTTGCATTGTCACAACATTACCCATTGCGTCTGTTAAAGTTACTGTCATTGTAGTAATTACTTCCTCTTCATTAATCGGTTCTGGTGTATTGTCGTCGTCGTCACTACATGAGAAGTATAAAAAAGGTATTGCCAATAAGGCATATTTAAAAATTTTCATAATATTTTATTTAAAAGTTTATTAATATTTGCGATTTGTATCGCTTTACAAATACGAATGTTGAAACTATACTTTAGGCGGGGCTCTTAAGTTAAAAGTTCTTTTAAATTTTGAAATTGGATTTCTAATTAGATAAATATAAAAATCATCATTAGAAAGCGATAAATAATTAATTTTTTTGTCAGTAGTAAAACTATTCTCAGCATTTGCTATTACATAACAAACTGAACAGTGATTTTCTGCCTGATGAAAATGAACTTTGGTCTCATTACATACTTCATGATCCTCGAAAAGATGGTGAGCGAAGCTAAATAAACTTGGAAAAATTAACAGAAAAGAAAGTAAAAAGCTCTTAGTTTTTTTCACAAATTAAAAATAAAAAATTTAAATTAAATCATTAATGTATTTAATAGCAATTTTTAATCTTTTTTCTTTTGTCCCAGAAATTAACCTGTAGTTAAGATTATTTTTTTCAAGCTCATCTTTAAATATTTTCATTGAGTATTCTCTTTCATTGGGCTTGTCTCTTAAATCATCCTTTTCCCATGGAATATCAATATCAGTAAGTAAATACAAATCGTAATGATTCAGCATTGCATACTTTTTTAATAATGGATCGCATGTTCCACCATAATAATATTTTGAATAAACCATTGTTTCGAAAATATTTGTATCACAAATTAATAAGCTTTCAGAGTTATTTGCCAACTCGTTTTCAATTTTCATCTGGCCATATGCAATTGGCATAATGTCACTTGGCTGACAGATTCTTTTCTCTTTATCCCAGATATTTTGCAAATATTGCCTTGCAAATTCTGGAACCCATTTTACATTATAATACTTTGCCAATTCAATTGCCAAAGTTGTTTTCCCTGTTGACTCGGGTCCATACAAAACAACTTTTTTACAGCTAGAATTTATTTGCTTAAGCTTTTCTTCCATTCGATGTATCCTTGAATTGCTAAAAATGTAAAAATAATATATTGTAACGATAACATTCCCAATCCTCTGTATGCATACAAAGGAACTGTGATGATATCACCTATTATCCACAAAACCCAACTCTCAAGCTTTTTATTTGCCATTAACCACATGGCAGTAAAGAATATTCCAGAAGTAAAAATATCAATATAGTTGGGTATTTTTATAACAACTGAACTTAAAATGTAAACTGTGTACGTAATTACAACGGTGATTAAAAATAAAGTAATCGTAATTCCAAAATCGTCTTTTGAAAATCGGGTTATTTTGAGCAAGTATTTATCATCATTCTTTCTTGACCAGTTCCACCAACCATAAAAACTCATTATTGAGTAATATATATTCATCATCATATCCCCAAAATATTGAGCGC
>MDTA01007834.1_pt1 | contig 21000 bp, 22 predicted proteins | sample 811151 | NCBI WGS metagenome assembly MDTA01 (sample SAMN05326648, study PRJNA326480) | marine metagenome | isolation source: seawater | place: Indian Ocean: South | collected 2010 | reverse complement strand
TAGGTAAAGGTATGTGGGCTATGCCAGATAAAATGAAAGAAATGATGAATGAAAAAGTTAACCATTTAAAAGCTGGTGCTAATTGTGCATGGGTACCTTCACCAACAGCTGCTTCTTTACACGCACTTCATTACCACCAAATAGATATATTCGATGAACAAAAGAATATTTTAGTTCGAAAGCCATCTAAATTAGATGATCTTTTAACTATTCCAATAGCAAATAGACCTAATTGGTCAGTTGAAGAAATAAATTCTGAAATATCCAATTCGGCTCAAACACTACTGGGTTATGTTGTTAGATGGATTGATCAGGGAGTAGGGTGCTCTAAAGTTCCTGATATCAATAACGTTGGACTTATGGAGGATAGAGCTACTCTTAGAATATCATCTCAACATATTGCAAATTGGATTCACCATGGCATCACAACTAAAATACAAGTTACAGAAATTATGAAAGAAATGGCAAAAGTAGTTGATAAACAGAATGAAAATGACAAAGATTATATAAAGATGAGTGACAACTATCAAAATTCTTTAGCATTTAATACAGCTTGTGATTTAATTTTCAAAGGTAGAGAGCAACCTTCAGGTTATACAGAGCCTCTTTTGCATTTAAACAGAATAAAAAAGAAATCTAATTAGAGTTATAATTAAGCTTAGATCTATTTTTAAAAGCCGAAAAAAGAGTTCCATCATCTAAACTTTCTATTTCTCCTCCTACAGGTAATCCTTGTGCTAATTTGGTAATTTTAACATCTACATTTTTAAGACTATCTTGGATATAATATGCAGTAGTTTGACCTTCAACAGTGGCACTTGTTGCCAAAATTACTTCTTCAATTTGATCCCTATTAACTCTCTCTACTAAGGAATTGACTAATAGATCCTCTTTTCTTTGGCCAACAGAGGCTATAGTTCCTCCTAGTATGTGAAAATATCCATGGTAAATATTTGAGTTTTCAATTGACCATTGATCAGCAATATCTTCCACAACGCAAATCTTGTTAAATTTTTCCTTTTTGTCTTCACAATTTCTGCAACCATTAGAATTAGATTTCAATGATCCACAAGAATTGCATCTAGTAACATTTTTATAAACTTGGGCTAGTACATTGGCCATTGGTTTAACAAGTTCATCTCTATTATTAATTAATTTAAGAACAATTCTTCTTGCAGATTTAGGACCAAGTCCTGGTAGTTTGGAAATTAATTTTATTAGTTCGTCTATTTCTTTTAAATTTCGCATCAATTACAATGGCCACTTAAATCCAGGAAGTCCAAACCCACCAGCAGCTTTGGAAATTTCTTCTGTTGTTTTAGACTTTAATTGGGCTTTAGCATTATTATGGGCAGCAACAATTAGATCCTCTACGATAGATTTATCTTCCTTTAAAATTTCCTCTGAAATTTCTATTTTTTGCATTTCACCCTCCCCATCTAAAAAAACTTTAACAGAATTTGATCCTGAAACACCTTCAACTTTAATATTTTTAATTTTTTCCTGACTCTCTTTCATTTTTGATTCAAGTTCTCTTGCTTTTTCTAGTATTTTACTAAAATCTGTCACAAATCCTCGTTTTTATCTTTAGATTTAACATCAACTAATTTAGCATCTGAAAAATATTCTAAAATTGATTTATATAAATCAGATTTTTTTACTTTTTCTATTTGATCAACTTTCTGAAAATTTTGTTTTTCTTTTATAGTCATATCACCTTTATTTTTACTAAAACTTATTATCCATCTTTCTCCTGTCCAATCAAAAAGTTTGGTGGATAGATCTTTAACAAAGTTTTTATTTAAATTATCGTTAAAAGAAATTTCAATTCTATTTTTTTCAAATTTTACGAGATTTACATTTTTTTCTAAATCTAGTTTTAATTTGATTTCTTTCTTTAAATTACAAATTTTTATTAAATCATCTAAAGAATTAATCTCAAATTTATATTCTGCTTTTGTTCTTGGCTGTGGCTCAGACTTTAGTTCCTGTTCTTGGGTAATATTTTTTATTTGATTAATAGTCTCATTATTAACTATACTTGGAGAATTATCATTATCTTTATCTATATTAATTTTTTTATCATTTATGAAATTTTCTGACTTATTGCCAATCTTGGGTTTTATTCCGCTCAAATAAACTAATCTCAGTAAAAACATTTCAATGGACAAATGTTGATTGGAAACAATTTCTAATTCATCAAGAGTCTTAATTGTAAATTGCCAAAATAAAATAATTACATTTTTATCAATTTTCTTTGAAATTTCTGTAATTTTTTTAAATTCATCGTCATTTAGTAGAAAATTTGTGCTTTCAAGAGTTAAAGAGTCAATATTTTGGAAATAATAAATGAGTTCTAAAAAATCATTAATAAATATCTTTGGATCAACGCCTTGATCATAAATTTTTCTATAAATATCTATAACTTTTTTTTCATTTCCCTCTAAAACAAATTTAAAAAGGTCTATTAATTGTGACTTATCAAAATGACCAAAAATCTTTTGTGCATTTTCGAGTTCTAATTCTTTGTCTTTATCTAAAGTTAATAATGCTCTATCTAATAATGATAAGGCATCTCTTACTGATCCTTCTGAAATCTTTACAATTAATTTAAGTGCTTGATCGGACACTTTTCCATTTTCTTTATCTTTAATTTTTTTAATGAACTGAAATAATTCTAAAGATTTAATTCTGGATAAATCAAATCTTTGACATCTCGAAACAACAGTAACAGGTATCTTTTTTATTTCAGTAGTAGCAAAAATAAATTTTAAATATTCAGGTGGCTCTTCAAGTGTTTTCAAAAGTGCATTAAAAGCCTGTTTGCTAAGCATGTGAACTTCATCAATAATAAATATTTTATATTTTGAGGATGTTGGTCCATATCTCGAGAATTCAATCAAATCTCTTACATCATCAACTCCAGTTTTGCTTGCCGCGTCCATTTCAAGAACATCTATGTGACTTGAATTTGCTATTAATTCACAGTTTTCACATAGGTTTTCTTTACAAAAATTTTCAATACCATTCAAACAGTTCAAAGATTTTGCAACTATTCTGGCAATTGTTGTTTTTCCAATACCCCTAATACCAGTAAACAAATATGCATTTGGCACCTTATTTTTTTTTATAGAATTTAAAATTGTATCAGCAACTATTTCCTGACCTATTAAATCTTCAAATGTTTTAGGTCTATATTTTAATGCAAGAACTTTAGAATTTTTATTCATTAATAAATTTTTAATTTAAGGAGACTAGAACCTGAATAACTGTCTTTACGACTGCTTCCGTTAAGATCTGGTCGGGTTCAAGCAGCACCCACCTCTAGCCTCCAAACACTATTATAGCAGTAATTTTTTCCAATCTACAATAAAAGAATAAATTTTATTTTTCTCTTTGATTGTCAGCTTCAAAAACACCTAGAACGTGAAAATCTTGACAATGCAATCCTAATTCTTCTAAAGATTTTTGAACTTTAGGATCATCTAAGTGCCCATCAAGTTCACATAAAAAAAAATAAGAATCAAAAGAATTTTTTTCTTGATAACTTTGTAATTTTATTAAATTAACTGAATTGATAGCAAATCCAGCTAGAGATTGATAAAGAGCAGCTGGTTTGCTTTTCAATTTAAATAAAAAGGAAGTTATATATTTTTTATTATCGGCCTCAGGTTGGGAAATATTTTTACCCATAACTAAAAACCTAGTAAGGTTGCCTTTTTCATTTTCAATGTTTTTTTTTAATATTTCTAAATCATAAGTTTTGGCGCTCAATGAGGATGCTATAGCAGCTTTACTTTTATCTTTTTTTTCTGAAATCATTTCTGCAGAACCGGCTGTATCAGCTCTGACATGCTCAATAAGATTGTTTGATTTTATAAATTTAGAACATTGTGACAATGCTTGACCATGTGAATACACTTCTTTTATATCAGATATTTTTGTACCAGGAATCCCTAACAAATTATGCTCTATTTTTTGAAAATATTCTGAGTAAATATTCAACCTATATTCAAATATTAAATATTCAATTCCAATATTTCCAGTTATACGATTAGATTCTGGAATTATTATTTTTGAATCTGAATCTTTTGATGCTTTTAAGAAACATTCATCAAACGTTTTACAAGGAATTATTTCTGCATTTTTATCAATTGATAAAGCTGCTAGATGTGAATAAGCTCCAAAAGTTCCTTGAAAATAAATTTTACTCATCAGGATTTATATTCCATTATTTTTTTAATAGCCACAAGATCTTCCTTCGTATCAAGTCCAATGGGTGATGATTTGGCTAAAGCGATATTTATTTTTATATTGTTGTCTAAAGCTCGGAGTTGTTCAAGTCTACTCTTAATCTCATTAGAGGATTGATTGTAAGATACAAATTTCTCTAAAGTTTCTTTTTTATAACAATATATGCCGAGATGATGGTAAGTATTCTCGATTTGATCTGAAATTTTTCTCATAAAATTGATAGCTTCGGGAAAATTGGAGTTATGAAGTTCTTCTTTTGTTGTCACTTTAACAACATTTTCATTATCATATAGTTTTTTATCTAAAATTTTCGAAGCTAAGGATCCCAAAAAGGAATTATTCTTAATCATTAAATTATTAAGATTCCTAATATCATCTATATTCATTAAAGGCTCATCTCCTTGAAGATTCATTACTAAATCAACTTTTGATTTATCAATTTTTTGTAAAGCTTCATAAATTCTATCAGTTCCAGTTTTATGTTGTGATTTGGTCAAAATCGCCTGACCGCCGTTTTGTCTTACATCGTCTATTATCTCTTTATCCTCAGTGGCTACTATTACTTCACCAATGTTTGCCTCCTCTGCTTTCTTAAAAACATGGGAAATAATTGATAAACCATTAATTTTTAATAATGGTTTGCCTGGTAAACGTGTGGCAGATAATCTTGATGGAATTATAACTAATGTTTTCATTGATCTTTTTTATTTCTTATTACAATATAAACAGAGGCAAAATTGTACAATAAAATATATAACCAATTTCTTGTTTATAGTGTTATACGTTCAAAATAATTTTTTATAAAATGGATTCTTTTGAAATTAATAAAATAGTGGCTGCAGTATTATTGGTTGCACTTCTGGTAATTGGTATAGGAAAGCTTTCTGATCTAATATTTTACGTAAAGAAACCTGAAAGACCTGGTTATTCAGTTGATGTAGAAAAAGCAGTTGCCACCAGCGCTCAATCTAGCTCAGTGTCAACAGAGGAAAAAATTGATATTGCTGCTTTGATGGCTATGGGAGATATTGCTACTGGCGAAAAAGTTTTTAAAAAATGTGCAGCTTGTCACTCAATTGTAAAAGATGGTAAAAATAATATTGGTCCCGCATTATATAACGTTGTTGGTAGAAAGGTCGGAGTTGTAAATAATTATAAATATTCAAAAGCTCTTTCTGAATATGGAAAAGAGTGGACCTTTGAAGAATTAAATGGTTACTTAATAAAGCCTGCTAAATGGATTAAAGGAACTAAAATGGCTTTTGCTGGTTTGAGGAAAGAAAAAGACAGAGCTTCTGTAATCAAATACTTAAATCAGAATTCCGATAATCCTTTGCCTTTACCTTAGTTTGCCTAAAGTATAAAGCAGTATAGACTTTTGAACATGTACTCTGTTGAGAGCTTGTTGCCAAACTTTTGATTGTTTGCTTAAAAAAACTTTTTCTTCTACCTCTTTTCCTCTAGGTAAACAATGAAGAAAAATGCAATCCTTTTTAGCAAAACTCATTAATTTTTGATTAATTTTAAATTTTTTAAAATGATTTAATTTTTTAATCTTATTAACTTTGTCATTCATTGATATTACTTTATCTGAAAAAATAACATCAGCTTCTTTTGCAGCTTTCTTTGGATCATCAAAAATACGGATTCTGTTTTTTCGATTTTTTACATAACTCAAAATTTTTTTATTTGGATAGTAATTTTTAGGGCAACCAATTTTTAATTGAAAATTAAACTTAATTGAAGCACCAATTAAAGAATAAAGAACATTATTTGAATCACCAATCCAAGCAATATTTAATTTTGATATTGGTTTTTTTTTAATTTCTTCTACTGTAAAAATATCAGAAAGAATTTGAGTTGGGTGAGACGACGGACTCAATCCATTTATGATTGGTATTGATAAATGCTTCTGAAATTCTCTCAACTTTTCATCACTATTTGTTCTGAGCATAAAAGCATTTCCAAAGTTAGACAATATCTTAGCTGTATCTTCAATACTTTCGCCACCTCTTGATAAATGCAATTCATCAGGTCTAAGTGTTAAAGTGCTACCACCAAGTTGTTTAATGGCCAAATAAAAACTTAATCTAGTCCTTAAGCTAGATTTTTCAAACATTTGAATTAATAATTTTCCTTTTAACGGAGACCCTACATCAGTTTCAAGGGTGCTTAAATTTTTTCTTAATTTTTTTCTTTTTTTTGCATCTATTAAGATTTTTCTTAAATCTTTTGCTGGTATATCTTTAAGATTAATAAAATGTTTCATTACTAAAATTCTTTACAAACTTTATTAATTATCTTTAAAGCTTTATTGATCTCACTTTTCTTAACATTTAGTGGGGGCAAAATTCTAATAACATTTTCAGCTGCTCTAATAGTAAGAAGCTTATTTTTCATTAGTTTTTTTATGAAATTTGTTTGATCACTTTGTAATTGAAGGCCAATTAAAAAACCTCTGCCTCTTACCTCTTTAATTATTTTAGGAAAATTTTCTTTAATCTTATTTAGTTCTTTATGAAAATATTTGGAATTTTTTTTTACATTATTCAAAAAACTTTTTTTAGCTATTATATCCATAACAGTACTTCCAATTTTCATTGCAAGAGGATTTCCTCCAAAAGTTGAGCCATGAGTACCCGGAGTCATTCCCTTTGCGACTTTTTTATTCATTAAAACTGCACCAATTGGAAAACCCCCACCTATACCTTTGGCTATTGGTACTATATCTGGTTTTACTTTTGACTGTTCAAATGCGAAAAAATCTCCACTTCTTCCTATTCCACTTTGAACTTCATCTAAAATTAATAATATTTTTTTTTCATTACAAATCTTTCTTAAATATTTCAAACATTTATCGGGAATAGACTTAACCCCACCCTCACCTAAAATAGTCTCCACCATAATTGCAGCAGTATTTTTATTAATTCTATTTTTAATATTTGGAAATCTTGGTTTTATATCTCTAAATTGAATATGGTCAAAACCAGGAACTTTTGGTCCAAAACCTTCAGTCATTTTTTTTGAACCACTAGCGTAAATTGCAGCAATAGTTCTTCCATGAAATGAATTTTTTATACAAATAATTCTATTTTTATAAGGTTTACCTATTGAATAAAAATATCTTCTTGCAACTTTGATTGCGGCTTCAGTTGCTTCTGCGCCACTATTCTGAAACATAATCAAATCTGCAAAAGTATTTTTAACTAATTTTTTTGCTAATTCTTCTCCTTCCGAAATTATAAAAGCATTAGATACATGCCATAGTTTTTTTGCTTGATTGTTTATCGCTCTAATTAAACGAGGATTTGCATGTCCTAATGAATTAACAGCAATTCCTTGGACAAAATCTAGATATTTTGTACCATCAGTTGAGTAAAGATAACTTCCTTTACCTTTAACAAAAGATATCTTTTTTATATTATAATTTCTTACCAAATAACTCATTTTTTATTTTACAAACCTTCTATAAACTAAAAAATTAAATACAAGTTGCGATTGTAAATTAATTGAAAACTTTTTTTTCATTCTGTGCATAAGTAAAAAAAAATCCTTGTATGTTTTAATCTTATATCAGTATATTGTGTTATTGTTTTATATTTACACATTATATAGTTAAAATGAGTTGGACAGACGAAAAAGTTGAAAAATTGAAAGAATTGTGGGGTAAAGGCAATACTGCAAGCCAAATTGCTGAAATTATTGGGGGTATTAGTAGAAATGCAGTAATTGGCAAAGCTCATAGACTTAACTTATCTGCTAAAATTAAGACTAGAACCGCAACATCGAACAAAAGTTTTGAATCCTCTTTAGAAGATAAAAATATTAAATCCAGAAGAGGAAGAAAAAGTAGATTTAAATCTTTGATCATTGAAAAAGATTTTGAACCAGAAAATCCTAAGCAACTTGAAGAACTAACTGAAGATATATGCAAATGGCCAATAGGTCATCCAGATGAAAGTTCATTTTATTTTTGTGGAAGAAAATCACTTAAAGATTTCTCATATTGTAAACTACACTTGCTTTATGCTTATCAACCTAAAGGTAAAAAAGATGAAGTTTCAAATAAAGATAAGGATGAAGTGCCAGAATTTATCGAAAAAAAAATAAGATCAGCTTAAAATATTTATCTCGCAATATTTAAATAATTATTAATCATATTTTTTGGTTGAGAACTGTCCTCCATCTCTCCACATATAAGAATACTTTTTTACTTCATTGTTAAAAAACCGTTTGCTAGGAATACCTAAATCTGAATTGGTCTTATATTTGCCTGAAATAACATTATCATATCTTAATAACCTAAGTTGATCTTTAGTTAACAGAGGTTTTGGCAACAATTGAAATATACTTGCTGATAAATTGGCAAATGGCAAAGGTAAAGGAATTAATAATCTTTTTTTACCGATTAAATTAAGTAATCTCTCTAAAACTTCTTTAAATGATATTACCTCGGGGCCAACACATTCAATAATGCTTGAGTTTAAATTCTCATATATAACATGATTAATAACATCTGTTAAATCGGAACAATGAATTGGTGTGAATTTTGTTTTTCCAGCATAATATAAAGGGAAAATAGGTAACCTATTAAGTAAAGTCATAAAGTTAGTTGTAAAATTATCATCTACAGAATAAACAATTGATGGTCTTAAGATTGTTGCTAAAGGAAAATTTTTTAAGATATTTTTTTCTCCCTCTAATTTACTAATTGCATATTTTGAGTCGGTAGCTTCATTAATTCCAAGAGCCGATATATGTATAAAGTTTTTTAATTTATATTCTTTAGAAAGACTAGCTAATAATGAGGGAAATATTGAATGAATATTTTTGAAAGTATTTCCACGTTTTTTTTCAAATAGTATTCCAACCAAATTTATACAAATATCTGCTGATTTAAAAAAACTTCTAATTTTTTCTTCATCATAAATATTTGCCTCTACAATGTCTAAAAATCCAGCATTAGCTTGAGTTTTAATAATATAGCTTTTTTGGTGGATATTACGTGTAACCACTGTGACTTTGATATTGTTTTTTGTTAATTTTCTTATCAAGTTTCTTCCTATTTGACCACTTCCGCCAAAGATTAGACAATTTTTAGGTTTCATATATAAATGTTAAAAATGAATATTGATATTAAACTCCACCAAAATGATTTACCAGATGATTTAAATTTAGGCAATGTTATAGCTATTGATGGTGAATTTATGGGGCTTAACGTAAGAAGAGACCCTCTTTGTCTAATACAAATATCCTCTGGAAATTCAGATGCTCATATTGTTCAGTTGGATAGGTCAAATTATAAATCACCAAATTTAGTTAAAATTTTATCAGATGAAAAGATAACTAAAATATTTCACTTTGGCAGAGCTGATATAGCTTATATTAAATATTATTTAAAAACTGAAACAAATAATATTCTTGATACAAAAATTGCATCAAAATTAGCACGCTCATATTCTGAAAACCATTCATTAAAAACACTTATAAAAGAATTTATTAATATTGACATTAGCAAACAATTTCAAAATTCAGATTTTGGTGGAGATCTCACTCCTGCTCAATTAAGATATTGTGCAAACGATGTAATATATTTACACAAAATTCATTATGAATTAAATAAAATACTCGAAAGAGAGAGAAGAATAGAGCTTTATAAAGATTGTCTCAAATTTTTAAAAACTCGAGTAGAATTAGATCTTGCATTATTTAAAGATGATATTTGGGCTCATTAAAATATGAAAAATAGATATATCAATATAGCTAAAAATGTAATTGATCTTGAAATTACTGGATTAAAAAAATTAAAGAAATTTATCAATCCATCCTTCAACAAAGCAGTAGAGGCTTTAGCGAATTGTCAATCAAAAGTAATTTTGGGGGGTGTAGGTAAGAGTGGTTTAATAGCATCGAAAATTGCATCTACTTTGTCATCAGTTGGTACACCTTCATTTTCAATATCTGCAAATGATTGTTCACATGGTGATTTGGGTAGCATTACAAAAAAAGACATTTTGATTTTAATAAGCAATTCAGGAAATTCAAATGAATTAAAAAATATTATACAGTATGCCAATAGATATAAAATTAAGTTAATCTGTATAGTTTCAAAGAAAAACTCAATTTTATATAAATCCTCAAATATAAAGTTGTTAATACCGGAAACCAAAGAGGCTGGTTTTGGTCTTGTTCCTACGACTAGCACCAGTGTACAATTATCATTAGGAGATGCACTTGCCATTTCAGTAATGAATTATAAAAAATTTTCTCAACTTGATTTCAAAAAATTCCATCCAGCTGGAAGTTTAGGAAAAAAGTTACAAACAGTTGAAGATTTGATGCTAACAAAAAATAAGATTCCTTTTATTAATGAACAAAAATCTATAAAAGAGGGTCTTAAAGTAATTAATTCTAAAAAACTTGGGGTTTTAATCGCTATAGATAAAAGGAGAGTTACCACAGGAATATTCACTGATGGTGATATAAAACGTGTAATGCAAAAAAAAATAGATCTTAACTCAAAAAAAATTAAGGATTATATGACTAAAAATCCTATTAAAATAGAAAAAGATACTTTGGCTGTGAAAGCTTTAAATATTATGAATGAAAAAGAAATAACATCTCTTTGCGTTTACAAAAAAGGGAATTTTAAAAAAACAATTGGGATTTTACATATCCATAATATTCTTTCTTCGAACATAACCTAAGATGAATAGAAAAACTTTAGCTCAGATTTTACTGGGTCTGCTCATTATTATAAGCATTATATTTTCATATTTAAAATTTTTTAATCCTGAAAAAAAGATTGTTGAGATTGACAAAAATCAAATAGAAAAATCAAATAAAATAGAAACAGATCAAATTGAAGGTTTAGAGTATTTTTCAAATGATGCTCAAGGTAATACTTATATAGTAAGAGCCAAAAGTGGTAAAAATGAATCTCAAGATACTGAAATGATCACTTTATATGATGTTAAGGCTATTTTAGAATTTGATGAAGAAAAAAAGATCAATGTAACTTCCAAAAAAGCAATTTATAATACTATTAATAATGATACAGAATTTCAAAATGATGTCCTAATATCTTTTGAAGATCATAATATTTCTTGTGATAAAATAATTGCAAAATTTTCTGAAAACTATGCTAAATTAGTTGGAAATTTAGTATATAATAGCACATCTATAAAATTTTATGCTGACCAAATGAATATTGACTTAATCAATAGAACTACAAAAACGTATATGTTAGATAAAAATGATAAAATCAAGGTAATTAAACATAATGGCATTAATTAAAAAATTTAGAATTAAAGAATTTAAGATAAAGAAGCCACTCGCAAAACTTGAAAAGGTGTCTTTATCTTACGATAAAAGACAGGTACTTGATGATATAAGTTTTAGTTTAAATTCAGGTGAAATAATTGGCTTATTAGGTCCGAACGGAGCAGGGAAAAGTTCAATATTCAATTTGTTAATTGGTTTGATTAAACCTAATTTCGGAGACATCATTATTGAGAATGAAAAAGTAAATCCATTTCCAGTTTATATTAGAGCAAGGAAATATAAAATTGGATATGTTCCTCAATATGGTGGTTTTTTTCATGATCTTACATTGCTTGAAAATTTAAAAGCAATTGGTCAGATACTAATTACAAATACAAGAGAAAGAGAAACTAAGATTAATCAACTCATTTACAAATTTGGATTAGACAATGTTCAAGAAATAAAGGCTAAATTTCTTTCTGGAGGACAAAAAAGAAAATTGGTGATTTGTATGGCTTTATTAGGTGATCCCAAAATATTATTGTGTGACGAAATTTTTGCAGCCCTAGATGTTCTTACTATTCATATGCTGAAAGAAGTTTTAGTCAATTTACAAAATGAAAATCCAAAAATGTGTATAATGATCTGTGAACACCAAGCACGAGAGCTTTTGTCTATAGTTGATCGAGCCTTAATTTTATCAAATTGTAAAATTATTGCTGAAGGATCTCCAAATAATCTTTTGAAAAATCAAAAGGCTAAGTCTCAATATTTTGGGGATTTCTTTTAAATTTTAATAAATATTTTTAATGAAAAAAACTATCAAAATAAATAATCAGATTAAGTCATTTAATAAGATTATTTCAATAGAAGGTGATAAAAGTTTATCTATAAGGTGGGCGCTTTTAGCATCTCAATCAAATGGAAAGTCTAAATCTTTTAATCTTTTGAAGTCAGAGGATGTATTAAATACTCTTAAATGTTTAAAAAAACTTGGTATTAAAATAAAGATGCTGAAAAACTTTTGTGAAATTACTGGAAATGGTTTGAATGGTTTTAAATATAAAAAAAACATGACATTAAATGCTGGTAACTCTGGTACTTTAGGAAGGCTTTTAAGTGGTTTGTTGGTTCATTCAAAAAAAAAGATAAAAGTTATTGGGGATAAAAGTTTATCAAAAAGAGATTTTACAAGAATAACTTTACCGCTAACAAAATTTGGAGCAAAATTTAAAACAAATTCTGGAAAACTTCCTATAATAATTGAAGGTACAGATAATGCAAAACCAATTAAATATTTTGAGATGAAAGGATCTGCTCAATGTAAAAGTTCAGTTATGTTGGCTGCTCTAAACACAGAAGGTCAAACAATCATTAAAGCAAAAAAATCTAGAGATCATAGTGAATTACTTTTTAAACATCTTAATTTACCAATTAAGATCACTAAAAAAAATAATTTTGACTTAATCAAAATAAAAGGGAAAAAAAAAATTAAACAACTTAATTATAGAATTCCTTCTGATATAAGCTCTAGTGCTTTTTTTATTGTTCTTACTGTGCTTGCAAATAAATCAGAATTAATTATCAAAAATGTTAATATAAATCCATCAAGAGTAGGTATAGTCAAAATTTTAGGAAGAATGGGTATAAAAATTATATTAAAAAACGTGAGATACTATAAAGGAGAAAAAATTGCCAATCTAAAAATTCAAAGTGTTAAGTATATAAAGCCTATAAATTGTCCATCAAAATTAAATAGTTCAGCTATAGATGAATTTTTGTTAATTTTTTTAGTTGCGGCAAAAGCAAACGGAGTTTCCCATTTTAAAAATCTTTCAGAACTAAATCAAAAAGAAAGTCCTCGACTTTTTTGGGCCTCAAAAATTCTAACAAAAATGGGTGTAAAAAATATTACATCCAAAAATGATATTAAGATTTATGGAAATCCAAATTTGAAAATTAAAAACAAGATTGTGATAAAAAATTTTCTTAAAGATCATAGGGTTTTTATGGCTAGTGTTGTTGCGGCGCTTTCTTTTGGTGGAAAATGGACAATAAATGATAAGGATTCTATACAAACTTCATTCCCCACTTTTTTAAAAAAAATCAAGGCTTTAGGAGCTAAAATAGCCTCGTAAACTATTAAATTTGTTATCAAATCAAAAAAAAACAACCAAATTTGTAATAATTAATAAAGATTCGGTATTGATAAAAAGCTTAATTTTAACTAAAAGGGCAAAGTTTTTTAAAATGTTTAAAACAAAAGAATAAATGGAAATATACAAAGATCTTTCAAACCCAGCTTCTAAAGAATTTGAGAAATTACTTAATAGTCAGCTTTCAAAAATAAATATTGAAGAAGGAAAAATAATTAATGGCAAAATAAACAAAATTACAGAAAAGTTTGTTTTTTTGTTTGTAGAGGGACTTAAAAGTGAGCCCGTGCTAGATATAAATGAACTTAAAAGTATGGGTTTAACAAACAAAATTAAAATTGGGGAAACAATTCCAGTTTTACTAGAAAAAATTGAGGATAAAAATGGTGAAGTTTTAGTTTCTGCTAGCAAAGCTCAAAAAATTAGAGGTTGGGATAAATTAGTTGAGGCATATGAAAAAAATGAACCTATTATGGGTAAAATTACCTCTAAATGTAAAGGTGGGTGTATTGTAGAACATATCGATACTGGTTCTTTAATGTTTTTACCTGGCTCTCAAATAAGTGACAAACCACTTAAAGATATAAGCCATTTAATGAACGAGCCCCAAAAATTTGCTTTGATAAAATTGGATAAAGTAAGAGGAAATGCTTGTGTATCAAGAAGAGAAATTATTTCCTCATTTAAAAAAGAAGATAAGGCAAAGATAATAGAGAAATATAAAGTTGGTGATATAATTAAAAATGCCGAAGTAAAAGGTTATAGCTCATTTGGTTGTTTTTTTAATGTTAACAATGAGCTCGATGTTCTAGTTCATTTACAAGAAATCTCATACTCGAGAGTAAATCACCCTGATGAAGTTTTTAATATAGGTGAAAAACATGATCTAAAAGTTATCTCAGTTGATAAAGATAAATTGCAAGTTGGGTGCTCAGTAAAACAGCTATCTCCAGATCCATTTGAACATATTGAAAATTATGAGCTCAATAAAGTTTATAAGGTCAAGGTTGTAAAAATAATGGACTTTGGTGCATTCTGTGAACTTGAGCCAGGTTTAACCACTCTACTTCACTCAAGTGAACTTAGTTGGACTAAAAAAAATGTTTCAACCAAAAAAATGTTTAAGGTAGGTGACGAAATTGAGTGTGTGATTACAGAAATCGACAAAGATAAAAGGAGAGTAGCGATTTCTCATAGATTAACAAAAGAAAATCCCTTTGAAGTATTTGAAAAAAAATATCCTGTTGACACCATCGTAGAGGGTGAAGTTGTAAATAAAAACGATTATTCTTTATTTGTAAAAATTGCCAATCTTGATGTTGATGCATTCTTACATTGTAATGATTTAACTTACCTAAATAATGGTGAAGAAGAATTGTCAAAGTTTAAAAAGGGTGACAAAATAAATGTAAAAGTTTTAGAAATAAAAACTTCAGAGCAAAAAATTAGGGTAGGCCTCAAACAAACTCAAAAAGATCCTTTTAATTGGTTTAAAGATAAAAAGGTAAATCAAACCATTACTGTCAAAATTATTTCAACAGATAACAAAGGATTAATAGTGAGGCCTGAAGGCTGTGATATGGATTTTCAAATAAAAAAATCCCAAATTGCTATAAACTCCGCAGATGCCAGACCTTCAAGATTTACTGGTGGAGAAAGAATAGACTGTGCAATTGCAGATTTGGATTTTGAAAAGAGAAAAGTGAATTTAAGTATTAAGCTTCTAGAAGAAATAGAGAAAAAAGAGGCACTTGAAAAATATGGATCTGAAGGTTCAGGAAAAAATCTACCTTTCTCTTCTTTATCAGAAGATTTAAAAAAAAGATCAGACAAAAAATAAATTGAAGTAAGAAATTAAAAAATTGGCAATTGTAAAATCAAAGCTTTTAAAAAAACTCACAGATAGTTACCCAAATTTTCCAAAAAAAGATCTTCAAAAATTCATAGATATAATTTTTAAAGAAATTAAAAGCACTTTAAAACGTGGTGAAAGAGTTGAATTAAGAGGATTTGGAATGTTTTCAACTAATATTCAAAAAGCACGAATTTCAAGAAATCCAAAAACTGGTGAAAAAGTTCATACACCTGAAAAAAAAACAATTCACTTCAAAATGGCTAAAGACTTGTTTAAAAAATTAAATAATGAAAAAGAATAAAATATTTATAGCCTGTGACAGTACTAGTGTTTCAAAAGTTAAAGAAATAATTAAAAAAACACAAAATTCAAAATTAAAGATTGGATACAAATTTGGATTAGAATTTTTAAACTCAAAAAATGGAAGAAATTTTTTATCTAAACTAAAAAATAAAGTTGTTTTTGCTGATCTAAAATTACATGATATTCCTAATACCTGTGTATCTACAATTAAAGCAATTAAAGACTTAAAAGTAAATTATTTAACTATTCATATAAGTTCTGGTTTAGAAGCATTAAAATTTTCTAAAAAGGCTTCGGGAAAAATAAAATTGGTTGGAGTTTCAATACTTACTTCGTTAAACTTAAAATCATTAAAAGAAATTGGATTTAATAAAAATTTAAAAGAACTTGTTCTTCAACAGGCTAAATTAGCCAAACAAGCAAAACTAGATGCTATTGTTTGTAGCGCTCAAGAAGTAAAAACAATTCGAAAAGTTTTCAAAAAAGAAATAATCACTCCAGGAATTAGATTTGAACATTCTTCTGATGATCAAAAAAGAGTTTTAACTCCCAATCAAGCTTATAAAAATGGGAGCGACTGGTTAGTTATCGGCAGACCTATTACTAAAGGTAATATAAAACAGAACATAAAAAAATTAATTGATCATTTAAAATAATGATCAAAGGACTAAAAATTTGTGGGATTTCTGACCCTATAACGCTAGATTATATAATTAATCATCCTTATCCACCGCAATTTATTGGCTTTATAACTAATTATATAAAAAGTAAAAGATTTGTTGAATATGACAAGTTGAAAAAATTAATTTCAATAAATAAAAAAAAGATTAAATTTGTGTCTGTGTTGGTAAATCCAAATAATGAAATTCTAGAAAAAATTAAATATCTGAATTTTGATTATTATCAACTCTATGACGTAAGTCCTGAAAACACAAAAAAAATTAAAGAAAAATATAAAAAAAAAATAATCACTGCCATAACTATTAAAACAAAAAAAGATTTAGAAGAATATAAAAATTATATTGGAATATCTGAAATCATACTTTTTGACGGAAAAGGATATGAAAAATCAGTAGGCTTTGATCACTCATTTATAAAAACTTTACCTAATTCATTAAATAAAATGATTGCTGGAAACATAAAAATTGAAGATATTCCAAATTTAGATTATAAAAATTTCTTTATTGATCTTAGTGGATCATTAGAAAACAATGATTATAAAAAAGATATAAAAAAAATTGATAAATTGTTGAATTTGTCTGCTAAAATATGAAATTAAGAAAAAAGATTCCAGTAATTGATCAAGTAGATAAACTTGGATTTTGGGGTGGTAAGTTTGGAGGTAATTTCTGTGCAGAAACTCTAAAAAAACCAATAGAAGATTTAGAAGTTTTATTTAATAAACTTAAAAATGATAAAAATTTTATTACTGAAAGAGATAAATACTTTAAAAGTTGGATAGGAGTTCCAACGCGATTTATCAAGCTGCATAATTTGACAAATCACATAGGTGGAGCTCAAATTTGGTCAAAGGTTGTGTCTGATGCAAATGGAGGAGCTCACAAGATTTATAATGCAACAGTTCATTGTTTATTAGCAAAAAAATCAGGAAAAAAATTTATCATTGGTGATACTGGTGCTGGATATGCTGGAAAGATGCTAAGTATGGCTGCTAAAAAATTTGGATTAAAATGTAAAATTTTTATGGGTGCTAAAGATATTAAAAGACAACAGCCAAATGTAAGAGCGATGAAAAAAAATGGAGCTCAAGTAGTTCCTGTTTATTCTGGTAGTCAAACGCTTGTGGATGCTGTATCTGAATGTATGAGGTATTGGGTGGCGAATTGTGATACTACCGCAATGTGTGTAGGAAGTACTGTTGGTCCCGCAATATTTGTGAGAATATGTGGATGGAGCACTAGCCAAATTTCAAGGGAACTAAAAATTCAGCTTTTAAATGAATTTGGAGAAATTCCTAAAAAACTTAAATTATATAATTGTGTAGGAGGAGGTTCATCTAGTTTTGGTTTTTGGAATGAATTTATGGATTATGATAAGAAACAAGTTGAATTCATTGGAGTAGAGGCTGGAGGACCTGCTAAAAGCAAAAAACATGCAGCGCCACTTACTTATGGATCTAAAATTGGGATTCTCCATGGAGCAGCCCAATACGTAAATCAAAACTTAGATGGTCAAATTGAAGAAACTGAGTCTATATCTGCTGGACTTGATTATCCGGGAGTTTCCCCTCTTCATTGTTTTCTTAAAGATGTAAAAAGAGCTCGATACATAGCAGCGAGTGATGAAGAAGCATTAAAAGCTTATCAAATAGTTACAAAATACGAAAATCTGAGACCTTCCTTAGAACCAAGTCATGCTTTTTCAGTCGCTATTCAAGAAGCAAAGAAATTTGATAAAGAAACTATAGTTGTAGTCAATAGTTGCGGCGACGCTTATAAAGATCGTGCAATTTTAGAGAAAAGATTAGGAAAAAAATATGCTTAATCCGATAAGTCTTGCTTTCAAAAATGCTAAAAAAGAAAATAGGCCAGCTTTATTAACTTATACTGTAGCAGGTGATAATTCAAAAAAACAATCCTTAAAAATACTAAAAGCAATTTCAAGTTATGCAGATATTTTAGAATTAGGAGTGCCCCACAACACCCCTGTGGCAGATGGTAGTCAAATACAAACAAGTGCTTATAGAGCTATAAAAAATGGAATAAAAATAAAAGATATATTCAATATCGTTAAAAACTATAAAAAAAGCAAAAATTCAAAACCTATTATATTAATGGGTTATTATAATATGATTTTTCAATACGGTGAGAATAAATTTTTAAATGTTTGTAAAAAAGTTGGAGTTAATGGCTTAATTGTGGTTGATCTACCTTGGCCCGAAAATAAGGCTTTTGCAAAAAAATGTAAAAAAAGATCTATATATTTTATTCAACTTTTATCTCCAACGACAACTAAAAAAAGGCTTCTTAAAATTATTCAAAACTCTCATCCAATGAATTATTTCATTTCAATGTTATCAACCACTGGCGGTAAGTTAAAAGTATCTGCTAAGGATATTATGTCTAACTATTATAAAATTAAAAGAATTAACCCAAATAAGAATGTGGTTATAGGATTTGGTATTACAGAAAAAACCATAAAATCACTAAAAAAAGCTGATGGATTGGTTGTAGGAAGTGCTATTTGTAAAGAAATAACAAATTCAATTAAAAAAAGACAAAATCCTGTCACAAATGTTATTAATGTAGTTAGAAAACTTAAAATAAAAATAAAATGAATTGGATTACAAAAATTCTTAAAGCAGGTGAAAAAATTAAAACTGCATTTCATAAAAGAGCAACAAAGGAAGATATAGAAAAAAGTGATTGGACTTCATGTTGTCGAGGACCAATTTTAAAAAAAGATCTAGAAAAAAACCTTTGGGTTTGCCCAGATTGCTTAAAACATCACAGAATAAGACCTAAACAGAGATTCGATATTTTATTTGGAAAAAATAATTATAATATTTTTAAAACACCAATCCCGAATGATGACCCTCTGAATTGGACAGACTCAAAATCTTATAAAGATAGATTAAAAAATGCTAGGAAAAAAACTGGTATGCAGTGTGGAATGATGGTTGTTTCTGGAAAAATTAATAACATTCATGTAACTGCTGTTGCATCAGATTTTGATTTTTTAGGCGCATCTATGGCCTCTGCCGAAGGAGAAGCTTTTTTATATGGAATTCAGCACGCGATTGAAAATAAAACTCCATTTATCTGTATTAGTGCAGGTGGTGGAATGAGAATGATGGAAAGTTTAATTTCTCTATCACAAATGACAAGAACTACTCTCGCAATTAATGAACTAAAAAATAATAAACTACCTTACATCGTTTTAATCACTGATCCAACTGCAGGAGGAATTACAGCCTCTTATGCAATGCTTGGTGATATACATATTGCAGAACCGGGTTCATTAATTGCTTTTGCTGGTAAAAGAGTAATTCAAGGAACTGTAAAGGAGGAATTACCAGAAGGATTTCAAACAAGTGAATATGTGCAAAAAACAGGTTTTGTTGACTTAATAGTTGAAAGAAAAGATCTCTCTGAAAAGATAGGAGTTTTATTATCAATATTGATAAATAAAAATTCTGGTATAAGCACTGAAGAAAATGAAACTTCAGAAAATAATCAATCGCTTACAAAAGCTGCATCCTAAGGAAATAGATCTAAGTTTAGATCGTATTAAATCTCTCTGTAAAAAATTAGGAAATCCACAAGATGAAATTAAGTGTATTCAGGTTTGTGGAACTAATGGAAAAGGAAGCACGATTTCTTTTTTAAGATCAATTCTAAAAGAAGCAAATATAAGATGTAATATATATACTTCTCCACACGTTAAATGTATCAATGAGAGGTTTGTCTATAATGATGAGATGATAAGTGATGATGCTCTTTCAGACTTATTAAATGAAATTGAGGAAATTAATAATGGTCAATCCCTTACATATTTTGAAGCTCTTACGGCTGCTTTTTTTCTTGGATGTAAAAAATATAAAAAAAATCTTGTAATTGCAGAATTTGGTCTTTTTGGTAGAGGAGATGCTGTTAATATTTTAAAAAAAAACCTTTGTAATATAGTGACTTCTTGTAGCGAAGACCACTTAGATTGGTTACCAAAAAATGACAGGACTATTGAAAGAATTATCTTTGAAAAGACCTCATCTTTACTCAACTCTAATATAGTTGTTGCCAAACAAAGCTCTGATGAAATTACAGAATGTATAAAAAAAAATATTTCTAATAATAGCGCAAATAAATATTACTATAAGGAAAATTATAACTTCGTTTTAAAGGAAAATAATTTCTTTTATTATGAGGATAAATACGGTGGTCTAAAAATTCCAAAACCAAATTTAAATGGTCAATTTCAAATTGAAAATGCTTCTACAGCTATTGCAACATTAAGAATTTTAGAGGATTTAAAAATTAAAGACCAACATATAATTAATGGTATTCAAAAATCATCTAATATTGCTAGATTGGAAGAAATAAAATCTGGTAAACTTAAAGATTTAGTTAAAAAGAATAAACTTATTCTTGATTCATCACATAATCCTGGAGGATCAAAAGCTCTAAATGAATATCTTGAGACATTAGATTG
>MDTA01170191.1_pt1 | contig 21012 bp, 20 predicted proteins | sample 811151 | NCBI WGS metagenome assembly MDTA01 (sample SAMN05326648, study PRJNA326480) | marine metagenome | isolation source: seawater | place: Indian Ocean: South | collected 2010 | reverse complement strand
CATAATAGAGCTACAGGTTTACTTTAATTTCTATGTAATTGACAATAATTTCTCACACTATAAAAGCTTGTAATTATTTAAAAAATAACAATATCTTAAGATATCATGGTTAATTTAAGCTCTGTTTTAAGCTCAATTTTTGGCACAGACAATAAAAAAAAACTAAAAGAGTTTTCTCAGATAGTTAAAAAGATTAATGAATTAGAGGAATATTATAACTCTAAGACACATGATGAAATTCTAAATGATGTAGAAAGTCTTAAAAATAAGACATTAAATATTGCTAGTTTAGATGAGTTGATACCTGATGCCTTTGCGATAGTTAGAGAAGCTGCAAAAAGAACTTTGAAGCAAAGACACTTTGATGTTCAATTACTTGGTGGATTAGTTTTACATAATGGTGGAATAGCTGAAATGAAGACTGGAGAAGGCAAGACTCTGGTTTCCACTTTAGCCGCATTTCTAAATTCCCTCTCAGGAAAAGGGGTTCATATTGTAACCGTTAATGACTACTTAGCTAAAAGAGACTCTGAATGGATGGGAGAGATCTTTAAATATTTAGGTCTATCAGTTGGATGTTTGACCAATGATCTTGTTGGAATAGAAGTAAGAAAAGAAATGTACAATTGTGACATAACATATGGAACTAATAATGAATTTGGATTTGACTATTTAAGAGACAATTTAAAAGCTCAAAAGAAAAATATTGTTCAAAGAGGTCATAATTTTTGTATTGTAGATGAAGTTGATAGCATATTAATTGATGAATCAAGAACTCCTCTAGTTATTTCTGGAGCAACTGAAGATAAAACTAATTTGTATAATACTATTGATAGATTAATACCTTTTTTAGATGAAGATGATTATGAAATTGATGAAAAATCAAAATCAGGTAACTTGACAGAAAAAGGAAATGATAAAGCTGAGAAAATTCTCAGTGAAAGAAAAATAATACAAAGTAATTCTTTATATGATATTGAAAATGTTGCTGTTGTTCATCATATCAATCAAGCTTTAAGAGCTCATAAATTATTTGAAAAGGATACAGATTATATAGTTAAGTCTGGACAAGTAATTATTGTTGATGAATTTACTGGCAGAACTATGGAAGGCAGAAGATATGGTGATGGGCTACATCAAGCTATTGAAGCAAAAGAAAATGTAGCTATTCAAAGTGAAAGTCAAACAATGGCTTCTATTACTTATCAAAATTATTTTAGACTTTATGAAAAAATCTCCGGAATGACTGGTACTGCTATGACTGAATCAGAAGAGTTTGCAGATATTTACAATTTATCAGTTTTCGAAGTACCCACTAATGCTCCAATTGCAAGAATTGACAATGAAGACGAAATATACAGAACTGCTGATGAAAAATATGATGCTATTATTAAGCAAGTCAGTCTTTGTAGTGAAAGAGGTCAACCTGTTTTAATTGGTACAACAAGTATTGAAAAATCAGAAATTATATCAAAAAAACTTAAGCAAAACAAAATTTCACATGAAGTACTAAATGCTAAGTTCCACGAACAAGAGGCAAATATAATTGCCAATGCTGGTGAGCCTTCTGCAGTTACAATTGCTACAAATATGGCAGGTAGAGGAACCGATATCCAACTTGGTGGAAATTTAGATTTTGCTAAATCTAATCTTAAGAATTTTGATGACACTATTCATCTAGAAGAGAAAATTAAAGAGAATAAAAGTAGTGTAATTAACTCTGGTGGACTTTATGTGATTGGAAGTGAAAGGCATGAAAGTAGAAGGATTGATAATCAGCTTCGTGGTCGATCAGGTAGACAAGGAGACCCGGGTGAAACAAAATTTTTCTTAAGTCTTGAAGATGATTTAATGAGAATATTTGGATCTGATAAAATGGATAATGTACTTAAATCACTAGGATTAAAAGAAGGAGAGTCTATTAAACATGCATGGATTTCAAAGGCACTAGAAAGAGCACAAAAAAAAGTTGAAGGCAGAAACTTCGATATAAGAAAAACCTTATTAAAATTTGATGATGTACTAAATGATCAAAGAAAAACTATTTTTGAGCAAAGACTGGATCTTATGAATTCTAACGATATATCTGAGGTTGCCAAAGAAATGCAGTATGATGTTGCAGATGAAATAGTCAATAACCATGCTCCTGAAAAATCATATATAGAACAGTGGAATGTTAAAGAAATTAAAAATGATATAAAAACTTATTTTGCAGGAGATATTAATTTAGAAATTTTGTTAAAAGAAGACGGATTTGATCAAGAAAAACTCAAAAGTAAAATTTATCAACTTATTGATAAAAGAACAGAAATCCGAGCAGAAAAACATCCTAAAGAATTAATTAATAATTTAGAAAAAATGGTTCTGTTAAAAATTATTGATGATAAATGGATGATGCATATAAATAATCTTGAACAACTAAGAAGTACTATTGGGTTAAGAGGATATGGGCAAAGAGACCCTCTTAATGAATATAAAAATGAAGCATTTGGACTTTTTGAAGATCTTATTTATGGTCTAAAAAATGATGTAGCAAAAATTTTTTCTAGAATGTCTATTAGACCAAATGCTAAATTAGATCAAGATAATGATGGAAATGAAGTCAAAAAATCAGAATCAAGAGTAAAAAGTGAAAATAATAAGAAAGTTCCAAGAAATTCACCTTGTCCATGTGGTTCGGGCAAAAAATATAAGCACTGTCACGGCAAAATTAACTAATAAAATAAATCCAAGTAAAAATTGCCATTAAAACAAAAGCTCCAATCAGGGTTAATTGCATTAAAAATTTATAATTAAATAATTTCTTATTTTTAGTTATTCCATATTTGTTATTAAGAACTGTATTTGCAGTACTTAATTTTTCTGAAAATAATCCACTTCTACCTATCTGCAGATACCTTTCCTGCCTTGAATGTTTCAAATCATTGCCATGCTGGTTAGATAAAATATTTAAACATGACTCAATTTCATCTCCAGTACTTTCTATAACTTTTAATTGATGTCTATGCGCTCCGCCTAATGGCTCAGAAATAATTTTATCTACTACATCAACTTTGATCATATCATTAGCTGTTAATTTTAATGCAGCAGCAGTTTCAACTTTTTTTGAAGTATCTTTCCAAAGTATTGAAGAACAAGCTTCAGGAGAAATTACCGAATAAATAGAGTTTTCTAACATCAAAACATTATTTCCTGTTCCAATTGCTACTGCACCTCCAGAACCTCCCTCGCCAATAATTACTGCTACTATGGGAACTCCTAAAGATAGACAACATTCAGTAGATTTCGCTATAGCTTCAGCTTGACCTCTCTGCTCTGCCCCGACGCCAGGATAAGCGCCAGGAGTATCAACAAACGAAATAACTGGCACATCAAACTGTTCAGCAAGCTTCATTAATCTTTGAGCCTTTCTGTATCCTTCAGGTCTTGGCATTCCAAAATTGTGCTCTATTCTTGAAGAAGTATCATGACCTTTTTCATGACCAATTACTAAAACTGACTTGCCACGAAACTTTCCAAATCCTCCAATAATAGCTTTATCATCTGAGAATGACCTATCACCAGAAAGTGGGAAAAAATCTTCAATCAAATTTTCTATATAGTGTTTTGTTTTTGGTCTATCAGGATGCCTAGCTATAAGAGTTCTTTGCCAAGGGGTGATATTTGAAAAAATTTTTTGATAAGCAATTTTAATATCTTTTTCAACATTTGAAATTTCTTCTAATAAACTTTCGGAAGGGGCATTATCATTTAATGATTTTAACTCTAAAATTCTAGCATCTAAAGATTCAATTGGTTTCTCAAAATCAAGATATGTATTCATCTAACTAATAAAAAAAATAATTAGCTCATTGTCTCAATTAATTTAGTTTGCTTCATTATCTGCTCCGCTTGCCTTACTGATGCTGCATCAATTAACTTGCCATCTAAAGTGGCTGCTCCAGCCCCTGACTCTTGGGCTTTTTTCATAGCTTCTAATATATTTTCAGCTTTCTTTACTTCTTTTTCAGGTAAAGTGAAAACTTCATTTGCTAAATCTACTTGACTTGGGTGGATAGCCCATTTCCCTTCACAGCCCAATATTGCAGTTCTTTTAGCATGAGATTTAAAGCCATCAGGATCAGAAAAATCTCCATATGGTCCATCTATAATTCTTAAGCCATGCGTTCTTCCTATGGTGGTCATTTTAGAAATTGGATAATGCCACATATCATTCCAATGAATTACCCTTTCTCCATTACTTTCATCCGTTAAAATAGAATAATCAGAATTTGATCCTCCTATATTTGTTGTGCGCATTCTTACTGAAGCTGCATAATCTGCATACCCAAAGTGTAAAGATTCAACTCTGTCACTTCCAGAAATAATACTATCAAGGTTAGTAATTCCCATTGATGTTTCAACTATTAGCTCAAAGCCAATTTTTTTCTTTCTTCCAACTTTATTCTCAACTTGTGAAACAAGCATATCAATAGCGTATATATCATGAGGTACACCAGCTTTTGGAATCATAATTAGATCGAGACGCTCACCAGAATTTTCCATAACATCAATTACATCTCTATAGCAATAATGTGTGTCCAGACCATTAATTCTTATCGAAATAGTTTTTTTTCCAAAATCTAGTTCTTGTAAAGCCTGTATAATATTTTTTTTTGCTTGATCTTTATCTTGAGGAGCTACTGCATCTTCTAAATCTAAACAAATAATATCCGCATTACTTGAAGCAGCTTTGGCAAATAAATCTACTTTTGAGCCAGGGACAAAAAGTTCTGAACGATTAAGTCTTATTGGTTTAGTTGGTATTGAAGTAAAGCTCATATTTTTTTAAATATCATTATAATTATCTATTATCAAGTTAATTAGGGTAATAGCTTATCTATTCAATCTAAATTAACTTTTGATAATGGATGGTTATCTTTTATAATCTCTTTCAGCCTCTCTTTTAGAACATGAGTATATATTTGAGTAGTTGAGATATCTGAATGACCTAGAATCTGTTGAAGAGACCTTAAATCCATACCATTCTCCAATAAATGAGTAGCAAAAGCATGTCTAAGCTTATGTGGACTAATGCGCTTTATTCCCAAGTTTGCATCTAAATTCAGTTGATTTAACAATTGATTAAATCTTTGTCGAGTAATATGACCAATCGAAGACTGTTTTGAAGGAAATAACCACATAGATTTATCTTGACCCGATATGAAATAATTCCGAATTGTAAGATACTTTTCTAATGATCTTCTTGTCTTTTTGCTTATAGGAACAAGACGTTCTTTATTTCCTTTACCTGAAATCAATAAAAAATTTTTATCTTCATAAACTGATGAAAGTTTCATTTCTACGAGCTCACTAACTCTAATTCCTGTTGCATATAAAATTTCAATCATAGTGTATAAACGAATACCTGGGGCTGAACGATCTTTTTTTGTGAATTCTAAAATCTTATCTATATGTGTACTAGATAAAATAATTGGAAGTTTCTTCGTTTGTTTAGGAATTTCAAAATTTCTTAATGGATTAATCTTAATTTCTTTTTCATCTAATAGAAATTTAAAAAAATGAGTCAAAGAAGAAATTTTTCTTGCAATTGTCGATCTCTCATAACCTCTATCCTTAAATTGACTTATAAATTCCTTTATATCTCGATCTTTAAACTTCGTAAGCTCAAGATTTTTTTTTTGAATAAAATCAATAAATTGATCAAGATCATTCTTGTAAGAATGAAGCGTATTCCTTGATAATCCCTTTTCAGATGCTAGAACTTCTAAGAAATTTTCTACTAATAAATTATGATTCACAAAATCTAGATTGGATTGTTAACAAAATATTCGAATATAAAATTATCTAAATAAATTGGGTCTAATTTATTTAATGATTCTAATATTAAAAATAAGGAATATTGATCAAGCATACTAGAAGAATTTTTACCATGAATTAAGTTAATCAAAAGTATCATTTCACCTATATTTCTTTGAGGAACAGAATTTAAATACTGCGCTAATTTAATATTAGTAACTAGAGTTGGGATTTCATTTAACTCATTTCCAGTCTTCCAATATTCTAATAATTTTAGTTCATGTCTAATTTCAGAGTATTTTGCTAATATATTCTTTTGTTTTTCAGACAATGAATCGCTTGATAATAATAAATTTATACTTTCTTTATTTATTATTCCCGTATTTCCCTTTAGTGAAAGATAGATATTGATTTTAGCTTTAGTGATTTCTGCGTCTTTAATAAAGTCAAGGTTATCAAGCCATTTTTGACATTGTTCAAAATCGTTATTCAATAAAAGCAATAGACAGACTGAAGGGGCATGATTTTTATACTCTTGCTTGGGTGTAATAATCTTTATTTTATCATAAATTAAATCTGCTGAATTAATTAAAAGATTTTCATTTGCCATATTTTTTACAAAGGATGATGCTAGTGATATTAGATCCGTCTGGTTTGAAGTTGATCTTATCTGATTATAAAGTAGAGCTCTTTTTTCAAGTTCAGATGTTGCATCATTGAAATCTATATCAATTGCAATTTCATTATCAATCAAATATTTTTCATAGATATTTGCAAGAGTTTCAGAATTAATGATTCCTCTGAGTAATAATTTCTCAGCTAAATAAATCTTATTTGTATTTGAATGAGCATTAGAATTTATGTAAAACAGTTGTATTTCAATTTCAGAGTCATCACTAATATACTCAGAAAAATCAATATTTTTATTATTGATTAGATTCAATTTATATAAATCTAAATTTTGTATTTCATTTAAGTCAATATCCGTTTCATTTAAATATGAATTAAGAATATAAACTAATTCTTCATCATAAAATTCTTCCTCAATTATTAATGAAACAAATAAATCAATAGCTGGTAAATTATTTGACATTGCATTGCAAAATGCTCTGATTTTAAGATTAAGATTTTCACTGGAGATTTTATCCAAAGTTTTATTAACACAAATATTTTTGTAATTAATTTTCAAAAGATTGAGGTTAATTATACTTTGGACTAAGTCTTCATCCCAATTTTCAGGTTCAATTAATTCTGAAATTGATAATATTGAATTATAGTCTCCAACTGACTTAAAGTGATCTAGCTTTAATTGAAGAAAATTAACTTTTGATTTATGAATATCGATAGGTGGAGTTGCAATGGTTAATAAAGACTTAAGTTTTAAATCTAATAACTCTTTATTATTACTTTTCGTTGGCAAATTCTTAATTAAGTAATCAATGTCGTTAAAATTAGAAAACTTCCATATATCTGATGAAAATCCACCATTTAATTCATCGTATAATCCCAAAGTATCATTGGTCGAATAATTAAAATCAGATTTGATTACATCTTCTAAATTTGAAGAGTCATCACCTAAAACTTTGTTTGTTACTATATCCTCTTCTAAATTTAAATTTTCAAGCTGGGGAATGTATCGATTAGTACTTTGCCCCCAGATTTCAAAGGGTTCAGATTCAGCTGAAATTTCTTCAGCAGCGGCCTTGCTAAAATTAAATAAGATTAAGGTTATAACTATTACAGTAATTATGTATAATAGTTTAACAAAAAAAATGTTGCTTTTAATAAGATCACTCATAAATTTTTCACTAAATAGATTATCCTAAAACTGTGAAATTTCATCACATTTAATAATGTCAAAAATAAGACTGAGTCATAACAGAAATAATATAGTTCTGATAGGCCATATGGGATCAGGGAAAACTTCCATTGGTAAGAATTTGTCAAAAAAAATAGGTTTTGATTTCATTGATACTGATGAGGAAATAGAAAATCACTCAAAGATAACGATTTCTGAGTTTTTTAAAAAAAATGGAGAAGATAAGTTTAGAAAACTAGAAGAAATAGTTATAAAAAAACTACTTAAGAATAAAAAAAAGACTGTTATTGCTCTAGGGGGAGGTTCATTTGAAAATGACAGAATAAGAAATCATATTATAAATAATGATTTCTCAATATGGCTAAAATGTAATCTGAAAACTCTTTCCTACAGATGTAACAATCGTAATAATAGACCTCTATTAAAAGAGAAAAATATAAGAAGTGTACTTGGAAAACTAGACAAAATTAGAAAAAGAAATTATATGAAAAGTAATTTAAAAATTGATGTTTCTAAAAAAACTAAATCACTAGTTGTGCGAGAAATAATGAACAATTTAATTAATGAATAAGAAGATTTTAAAGATTAGAACTCCTAAGGGCCAATATTCTATTATAGTCGGTCATAATACAATTAATGATACTGCTAAATATTTAAAGCCGTTATTGAATAATAATAGAGTTTTCATTGTTGCTAGTAAAAAGGTAATTAAGTTTCATAAAAGTAAATTATTAAAAGTTCTGGATAATAATAATATAGAAACAGTTTTAGTTGTTATAGATGATAGTGAGAAAAAGAAAAACTTTAATACTATATCAATAATTTCTAACACACTTTTAAAAAAAGGTATTGATAGAAATGATTTATTAATTGCTTTTGGTGGAGGAGTTATAGGAGACATTACTGGATTTGTCTCAAGTATTATTTTGAGAGGAATTAAATTCGTTCAAATTCCTACAACTCTTTTAGCTCAAGTCGATTCTTCTGTTGGAGGTAAAACAGGAGTAAATACTCTTCATGGAAAAAACTTAATAGGTACTTTTTTTCAACCTCAAATTGTGATTATTGATACTATTTTCCTTTCTTCATTGCCAAAAAGGGAACTGCTATCTGGCTACGCAGAAATTATAAAATATGGTCTAATAATGGACTATTCTTTCTATAAGTGGTTAGTAAAAAATGGTAATAAAGTTATAAGCTTAAATAGAGAATTCTTAATTAAATCAATCTATAATAGCTGTAAAAATAAGGCTAAGATTGTTAATAAAGATGAAAAAGAAAAAAATATAAGAGCCTTATTGAATTTGGGTCATACATTTGGTCATGCAATTGAATCCATAAATCAATACAAAAAAAATATCAATCATGGAGAGGCAGTTTCAATTGGAATTGTATTTGCATTGAAACTTTCTCAAGAATTAAAACATCTAGATAATAAAAAAGTAGATAATGCAATTAAACATCTAAAAGATATTGGATTACCAACTTCTCTACCTAAATCATTAAAAAAAAATACTACTTTAAAAAAATTTGTATTGGCAATGAAAAAGGATAAAAAAGTAAAAAGAGGAAAAATAAATCTTATTCTATTAAAGAAAATTGGGAAAGCCTTCATCACAAACAAATTTCCTGAAGAAAAATTAAATAAAGTAATATTATCACAACTAAAATAAATGTTTTTTGAAATTATAGTTTTATTCATAGCTATCATAATCTTACTGATTCTTTCAGCATTTTTCTCTGGATCAGAAACTGCTTTAACAGCTAGTACCAGAAGTAGGCTGACCGGTCTTAGAATGAAAGGAAAAACAAAAGCCAAAGTTGCTATTGAATTACTAAATAAGAAAGAATCTCTGATTGGTGCTATTTTACTTGGTAATAATCTTGTTAATATTTTGGCTTCAGCATTAGCGACAAGTCTTTTAATCAAATTATTCGGAAATACTGGAGTAGCTTATGCAGTAATCATTATGACGGCATTAATTGTTATTTTTGCAGAAATTCTTCCAAAAAGTTATGCAATTGCCAATGCTGAAAAATTAGCTTTATTAGTTAGCCCCATTTTAAAACCTCTTGTGTTAATTCTTGCTCCTATAACTTGGGTAATGGAAAAAATAGTGTTTTCTTTATTAAGTTTTGTTGGAATAGAACATGATAAAAACTCAAGATCAATATCTGTTGAAGATGAAATTAGAGGTACTGTCAATTTACATCATAAAGAAGGGCGTCTTTTTAAACTTGATAAAGATATGGTTACAGGAATTTTAGATCTTTCTGAAATAACAGTTGAAGATATAATGGTTCATAGAAGTAATATATTTATGGTAAATATTGACGATAATCCTAAAAAAATAATCTTTCAAGTCACAGATAGTCCTCACACAAGGATACCGGTATGGAAAGATAATAATGAAAATATTATTGGCTTAATTCATGCAAAAAATCTCTTGAAAATGCTTAATCACAAAAATGGTAAGGAGATAAGTAGGGATGATATTAAAAATTCACTCATAAAAACGTGGTTTGTTCCTGAAACAACTTCCCTAAAAGATCAGTTACAAATGCATCTAAGGAGAAAAATTAAATTGGCAATGGTTGTTGATGAATATGGGGCTTTAAAAGGAATGATTAGTTTAGAAGATATAATTGAAGAAATAGTCGGAGATATTAGTGATGAACATGATATCGATCTATCAGATGTAATCAGAGAAAAAGATGGATCTTTAACAGTTAATGGAACTACTGAAATAAGAAATATAAACAGAAATTATGGGTGGGATTTACCAGATGAAGATGCAAATACTATTTCAGGATTGATTATTAATGAGTCTAGATCTTTTCCTAAAAAAGGTCAGATATTTCAATTTTATGGATTTAAGTTTGAAATCCTTGATATTTACAAAAATACAATAACAAAAATTCGAATATCTTCACTTAATTAATTCATATTCTTCTAGAGTATAAAGCTTTAATCTAATTGAATGAATATCATGAGAAATTTCTTCAGAAAGTGTTTTGTGAACTAGTCTTTCTCTATCAATCTTAGATAAACTCTTGAAGCTTTTAGATACAATTATCAGCTTTATATGCGATGTATCATTATTATCTTCCAGGTAATGACTTTTATGCTTATCAGAAAAATTAATAATTTTAAAAAAATCTGGTAAGAAATTTTTATTTATTTTTTCCGTTATTATTTTTTCAAGATTCATTTAATATAATTTTAACACATATTTAAAATTTATGAATAATAGAAAGTGCAATATTGATGGATGTGAAATGGAGGCTAATTATAAGGCACCTTCATCACCTGATGAGCTAGAGAAATACATATGGTTTTGCTTTAAACATATCAAAGAGTATAACAAGAAGTGGAATTTCTTTGCCAATATGACAGCAGATGAAATAGAAGAATTTCTTGAAAATGATATCATTGGTCACAGAAAAACTAAAAAAATGGGAGCTCATAACAAGTATTTTGAAGATGTTTCAAAAATCTCTGAGTCAATATTCTCAGCATTTAATGGGCTTGATAAATCATCAATAAATCCTAACTTAATTAGTTCTAAATATTTAAATGCTTTAGCTGTCATTGGTATCGACGATAAAGATGTTACTCTTGATAAAATTAAAGCAAAGTTTAAAAAGATTGTAAAAGAACTACACCCTGATACAGTTGGTGAAAATAAAAATAATACGGAAAAGTTAACAAAGGTACTTGAGGCTTATAAAACACTAAAGGAATATCATGACAACTTCAAATACTCCAGGTCCATCTAAACCAGACATATCAATATCTGTTAATCAAGCATTTGGTCTAAATACGGATTTACATGTTGATGGTTTCTCTGAGAAATCAGAATATGTGCCAGAAATAGACAGTAGCTACTGCTTTGACCATTCAACTACAATGGCTATTTTATCTGGATTTAAATATAACCGTAGAGTAATGATACAAGGACTGCATGGAACAGGTAAATCAACTCACATTGAGCAAGTTGCTGCAAGACTAAACTGGCCGTGTGTGAGAGTAAACCTTGACAGTCACATTAGTAGAATAGATCTTATTGGAAAAGATGCTATTGTAGTTAAAGAGGGTAAACAAATTACTGAATTCCAAGATGGGATTTTACCTTGGTCTCTTCAAAACCCTACTGCCCTAGTTTTTGATGAATACGATGCAGGAAGACCAGATGTAATGTTTGTTATTCAACGGGTACTAGAATCCGAAGGTAAATTTACTCTTCTGGACAAAAATAGAGTTATCAAACCAAATCCTTTCTTTCGATTATTTGCGACAACTAACACGGTAGGATTAGGTGATACGACAGGCCTATATCATGGCACACAACAAATCAACCAAGGACAGATGGATAGATGGAATATTGTAACAACATTAAATTATTTAGATATAACCCAAGAAAAAAAAATAATTCTATCTAAAGTTCCTTCTTTTAATACAAAAGAAAAAACAGAAATTATTGATTTAATGATTAAGGTTGCTGATTTAACAAGACAAGGTCTTTCCAATGGGGATATTTCAACGGTAATGAGTCCAAGAACGGTACTTACTTGGGCTGAAAACGCAGAGATATTTGACTTTAATTATCCTTTAGCGTTTAAACTAACATTTCTCAATAAGTGTGATGAAAGTGAAAGACAAATAATATCTGAGTATTTTCAAAGATGTTTTGGAGAAGACCTCGACAATGTATCTTCTGAAATAAATTTATCAAAGTGAATGAAGATTTTTTAGAAGAAATAAAAAAAGCGATATCATCAACCGTAAAAGCAATTGCAGAAGATAAAGATCTTGAGGTTGTTTTCGAAGACAACCAATTTTCATCAGATAGTAAAATAGTACTTCCAAAAATAGAAAACCAAGATGATATTGACTCTCTATCTGAATTGCGTGGAAATGCTGATAACCAAGCATTAATGCACAGATATCATAATAAAGACCTTTTTAATAAGCTTGCACCAAGCGGGGAAAAGAACATAGAAATTTATAAGACTTTAGAAAATACAAGAATTCAAATGATCGGTGGTAATTTAATGAGGGGAGTTAAATCAAATTTACATGCATTATATGAAAAAAAATGTAAAGACAGCAATTTAGAAAATATTTCAGACCAATCAGATATAAATATTGAAAGTGGCATCGACCTTTACTTTAGGAGTCAAGTAAGTTCTGATCTTGTACCTAAAAATGCAGCTAAAGCTATTAGCTTATGGACAAAATGGCTACAGAAAAAAATTGGTAACCCCACAGAGGAATTGGTTAAAAGTATTCACGATCAAAAACTTTTTGCTGAAAAAGTAAATAAAATAATTTCTGATTTAAATTATTATGACCAATCAAACAATAGTGAAAAAGATAAAGATGAAGAGAACGCAAGTAATATGGAGGATCTTGGAAATAATGATAATCCTGAAGTTGAAAACCAATCTTCTTTTAGCGAAAGTGAAAATTCTGATTCTCAAGAAGAAGTAGGCTTTGAAGATAGTGAAGTTTCAGTTGACCAAGAAAGTACTGAAGAAATGAGCGATTTTGACGAGGGTAATACAGAAAATACTACGCCTCAATATAAGTATGAAACCTCAAATGATCAAATATTGAATGACTACCTCGTATACTCTGATGAATTTGATGAAACTATAACTGCTTCCCATATTTGTGAAGAAGAAGAATTAAGTAGATTAAGAAATTACTTAGATCAACAACTTAAATCGTTCCAAACAATAATATCTAGACTAGCCAATAGACTTCAGAGAAAATTACTAGCTAAACAAAATCGAAGTTGGGATTTTGACCTAGAAGAAGGTTTGCTAGATACATCAAGACTTACAAGAATAATTATGGATCCATACCATTCTCTTTCATTTAAAAAAGAAAAAGATACAGAATTTAAGGATACAGTAGTTTCATTATTGATAGATAATTCAGGTTCGATGAGAGGCAGACCAATTACTGTTGCAGCTATGAGTGCTGATATTCTTGCTAGAACCTTAGAAAGATGTGGGGTAAAAGTAGAAATACTTGGCTTTACTACAAAGGCTTGGAAAGGTGGTAAAAGTAGAGAGAGTTGGATGCAGAATAATAAACCCCCCGCACCTGGAAGATTAAATGACTTAAGACACATAATTTATAAAGCTGCTGATGAGCCCTGGAGAAGATCGAAGAAGAATTTAGGCCTAATGATGCGAGAAGGATTGTTAAAAGAAAATATTGATGGTGAAGCTCTTTTATGGGCCCATAAAAGATTACAAAATAGATATGAAGCGAGAAAAATACTAATGGTAATTTCTGATGGTGCTCCTGTAGATGACAGTACATTATCAGTTAATTCTGGAAATTATCTAGAGAAACACCTCAGAGGTGTTATCGATTGGATAGAAACAAAGTCAAATATTCAACTATTAGCCGTTGGTATTGGTCATGATGTTACTCGCTATTATAATAGAGCAGTTACAATCATAGATGCAGAACAACTAGCAGATGTGATGACTGAACAACTAGTTGACTTATTTGATGAAGACGATAAGAAAATTAGGAGAATAATTAACTAATTTTTGCTGCAACTCGTTGAAGAGTTCTTCTTATTTTTTTTGCTTTTAAAGATAATTTCTTGCTTTTTGTTCTGATCAAGAATTCATCAATTCCCCCAAATTTAGTTACTGTCCGGATAGATGAAGCAGCAACATTGAATCTTAAATTTTTATTTAATAACTCACTTTTAAAAGTAGATGATTGCATATTAGGATTGAACTTACGCCTGGTTTTATTATTAGCTTTACTAACATTATTCCCAAACTGAACTTTTTTACCTGATAAATCACATACTTTCGACATAATGAAGGCTTGATAAAGTGTTAAATCAGTATTGTCAATACCTCAAAATCTATTTCATTAGCTTTTTCAATATAAGATCGATGGTGTTATGCATTGTTTCTTTGCCCGTTAGAACGCTATTGATCATCTCTTCAAATTGATCATTTTCCCTAATTCCAGTTTCAACCTTTTGCTGAATATGATTTCTTACCTCTTCCTTGATCCAATAGGCTAATTGATCAGATCGTCTCTTTTCAAATATGCCTGACTTCTTATTAATTGATATAATTTCTTGAATAGTTGTAGTTACATCATCCATCCCTGTCTGCTCTAGTGAAGAAACAAGCATTACCTTTTTGCTAGCAGACGTTTCCGATGCAGATAAATAATGAAGAGAAGATTGATAATCTGCAGCAGTTTTTGAAGCTTGTAATTTTAGATCACCATCAGCCTTATTTACAATAAAAATATCCGCATATTCTGTGATACCTTTTTTTATACCTTGTAATTCATCTCCTGAACCTGGTCCAACGATCAAAGAAAAAATATCAACTAAGTTTGCTGCCATTATTTCTGATTGGCCTACTCCAACTGTTTCAATAAAAATAAAGTCATAACCAGCAGAATCTAAAATTATTGCTGCTTCTCTTGTTCCAAAAGAAACTCCACCAAGTGAACCTCTTGAAGGTGTAGAACGAATAAAGGTATTTTCATTTTTTGAAATCTCACTCATCCTAGTTTTATCTCCTAGTATTGATCCTCCAGTTAATTGAGAGGATGGATCAATAGCCAAAATACCTAATTTAAAACTCTTTTTAACTAAGTAGCTTCCAAAAGATTCAATAAAAGTAGATTTGCCTACTCCAGGGGAACCTGAAAATCCTACTCTAACAGAATGTCCAGGATTTAATATTAATTTAGATATTAATTCTTTACTCTCTTGCTTATCATTTTCTCTTGAAGACTCAACTAAAGTGATAGCTTTAGCAATAGCTGCCCTTTCGCCTTTAAGAATTTTGTCAACTAAACTCATGAATTAATTTTCTGATTAATTATTTTTTTTAATAATTAACTCTATCACCTTTTCTGCAGATTCTATAATATTTGAACCAGGTCCAAAAATGGCAGAGATATTATTATTGTATAAAAATTCATAATCTTGTTCTGGAATAATACCTCCTACAAAAACAATTATTTTGCTTTTTGGATCAATATTTTTTAGATTATCTATCAACTCTGGTATTAAAGTTTTATGACCTGCTGCAAGTGTAGATACACCTATCGCATGAACATCATTTTCAATTGCATCTTTAGCAACATCTTTAGGAGTTTGAAATAAAGGTCCCATATCTACATCAAAACCTAGATCTGCAAAAGAAGTAGCAACAATTTTTGCCCCTCTATCATGACCGTCTTGCCCCATTTTAACTACTAAGACTCTCGGCCTTCTTCCGTGTTTTTTACCAAAACTATCTATTTTTTTTGAAACATTCTTAAAATCTTCATTCTTATCAAAATGTTTACCATATACCCCTGATACACTTAAACTAGTAGCAAAGTGTCTTCCAAAGACCTCCTCAAGCGCTTTTGAAGCTTCTCCAACAGTTGCCCTATGCTTCATTGCCTCAATAGTAAATTCAAGCAAATTTTTATTTTCTTTTGCAGCATTAGTTAATTTTAGCAAAGATTCATTCACTAAGTTTTCATCTCTTATGCTCTTAACTTTATTGATTTTGTTTATTTGGTCCTCTCTTACTTTATCATTATCTATAACTCTAACATCGATTTTAGGCTCTTTAGGATTCTTAAATTTATTTACTCCAACAACAACTCGATCACCACTATCAACTTTTGCTTGCTTTTTAGTAGCTGATTCTTCTATTTTTAATTTTGGTATACCCGCTTTAACAGCTTTAGTCATACCTCCTAAGGATTCGATTTCTTCAATAAGATCCCAAGATTTTTTTGAAATTTCATCAGTTAATTTTTCAATAAAAAATGATCCTGCTAATGGGTCAACTGTTTTAGTAACACCTGTCTCATTTTGTAAAATTAATTGGGTATTTCTGGCTATTCTTGCTGATTCATCAGTAGGTAAGGCTATTGCTTCATCAAATGAATTAGTATGCAAACTTTGAGTGCCCCCCAAAATAGCTGACAGAGCTTCGTATGAGGTCCTCACGATATTATTGTAAGGATCCTTTTCAGTCAAAGAAACTCCAGATGTTTGACAATGAGTCCTTAAAATCAGTGATTTTTCCTTTTTAGCTCCAAAATCTTTCATGATCTTAGACCATAAAGTTCTAGCAGCTCTTAACTTTGCAATTTCCATAAAAAAGTCTGTACCAATTGCAAAGAAAAAAGATAGTCTTGGAGCAAATTCATCAATATCAAGACCTTTAGATAAAGCCGCTCTGACATATTCAATTCCATCAGCAAGGGTGTATGCAAGTTCCAATACATTATCTGCACCAGCCTCTTGCATATGATATCCAGATATAGATATTGAATTAAATTTAGGCATTTCACGTGATGTAAATTCAATAATATCTGCAACAATTTTCATTGATGGTTCGGGAGGATAAATATATGTATTTCTAACCATAAATTCTTTAAGTATGTCATTCTGAATTGTTCCTGAAAGTAATTCTCTTCCAACATGTTGTTCCTCTCCAGCAACTATAAAAGACGCAAGAATTGGAAGAACAGCTCCGTTCATTGTCATCGAAACCGACATTTGATCTAGAGGAATATATTTAAACAATATTTTCATATCTTCTACAGTATCAATTGCTACACCAGCCTTTCCAACATCACCTTTTACAAGTTCATCATCAGAATCATAACCTCGGTGAGTTGGAAGATCGAAAGCTACTGAAAGACCTTTCTGACCTGACTCTAAGTTTTTTTTATAGAAAGTATTTGACTCTTCTGCAGTAGAGAAACCGGCATATTGACGAATAGTCCATGGCCTATTTGTATACATTGAAGCTTTTGGACCTCTGGTAAACGGGCTACTTCCAGGTAAAGAATTTGGTTCTACAAAAGAAAGATTATTAAGATCCTCTTTGGTATATAAAGGCTTAATGTCAATTTCCTCATCAGTAGAAAAATAGAAATCTTCAGCATCAGATTTTTTGGTCTCTTTTTCAAAACTCTTTTTCCAATTACTTAAATTTTCTTGCTCTTTATCGTTTTTTGTCATTAAAGAAACTTTCTAAATTTTGATTTAGTGATATATATATTCAAATAAAATTAAAAAAAATTAGAATATTAATAGAACATAAAATGTTGATGATTCGGGCATATTATCTACACCTTTTGTTCTAAATTATACACAATATATTGTATTCCATTTTAACAACCATACAAATTAATAATTATGTTTGATAAATTAAAAAAAGTCTTTGATAAAAAAATCATAGAAGAAAATGAGGAATTTAATACCCTGCAAATCGCTATTTCAACATTAATGATTCAAACTGCAGTTTACGATGGAATTTTTGATGAGCAAGAAAAATCCAAGATATTAGAATTAATCAAAAACTATTTTAACTTTAACGAAAATCAAAAAATACAACTCTTTGCAGTTGCCATGAAAGCCAATGATGACTCTAATGATATGCAGCAATTTACTAGAACTTTGAATGATACTCTTTCTGAAGAAGAAAAACTTATTATAATTGAAATGCTTTGGAAAATTATAATTTCTGATGGAAGAATTGATGATTACGAAAATGCTTTAATAAGAAAAATATCTGGACTCCTATATATTAATGATAGAGAAGTAGGGGAAATCAAAAAAAAACTAATCAATCAAAAATAAAATGACCTATCTTGTGAATGAAAAATGCATCAAATGCAAATTGACTGATTGTGTTGAGGTCTGTCCAGTGGATTGTTTTTATGAAGGAGAAAATATGCTTGTAATTAATCCGGAAGAATGTATTGATTGTGGAGTTTGTGAACCTGAGTGTCCAGTGGACGCAATAATTTCAGACACAGAAGATAAAAATGAAAAATGGTTGAAAATTAATCAAGAATATTCTGAGATTTGGCCTAATATAACTATAAAAAAGGATGCACCTGAAGATTCAGCTAAGTATGAAAATGAAGATGATAAATTTAATAAGTATTTTTCGAAAAACCCTGGTCAATAGAAAGTAAAGATATGAATAAAAATAATAAAAAGGTATTAAAAAAGAAATCCAAAATTATAAAAAAAAAGAAAAAAGCTGAAAAAAAGAAAAAAGCAGTAAATAAAAAAAAAGCTGTTAAAAAGGTAAAGAAACCAGTTAAAAAAAAGTCAGCAAAAAAGAAAGTAGTTAAAAAAACTCAAAAGAAAGAAATTGCATTAAAACCTCCTCCGCAATCTGATAAGAAAGTTAATAACAGATTAATTAATCCATCTCATTATCAAGCTAAAAAAGTAAAAAAAGTTTTAGAAATAAAAACGATAAAAGAAAAAAAAGTTAAAAAAATATTCAATACTAAGGACTATGTTGTCTACCCTACTCATGGAGTTGGATTAGTTATAGATATAGAGAAAAGAGAAGTAGTAGGCCAAAAATTAGAGATGTATGTAATCGAGTTTATAAAAGATAAGTTAATTTTACGTGTACCTGTAGAAAAAGCAAAATCACTCAATTTAAGAAAAGTTTCAAAACCATCAAAAATTCAGTCTGTTTTAAAAATATTGTCTGAAAAAGCGAAAATTAAAAGAACTATGTGGAGTCGAAGAGCTCAAGAATATGATTTAAAAATAAATTCTGGAGATATTCATCAAATAGCTGAGGTTGTTAGAGATTTAAATAGAGCTAATAATCAAATTGAGCAATCATACAGTGAAAGACAATTATTTGAGCTTTCTTATGATAGATTTTTAAGAGAAGTCATTGCTGGTTTAAAAATCTCCGAAGAAGCAGCCATTAAAAAAGTTGATAAAATACTAGGTAGAGATAAATTAAAAAAAACGCCCTTAGCTTTAAACTAAGGGCGTAAAAAAAGCATTGATTAAATCAATGCTATTATCTTTTTTTTCTTCTTTTCTTTTTAGCAGCTTTTTTTCTCTTTTTAGGAGCGGCTTTTTTCTTTTTAGCGGCTTTCCTTTTTTTCTTTTTAGGAGCGGCTTTTCTTTTCGCCTTACGCTTAGGAGCAGCTTTTTTCTTCTTAGCTGGCTTCTTTTTAGCGGCTTTTCTTCTTTTTTTAGGAGCTGCTTTTTTCTTAGCTTTTTTCCTTGCTTTAGCAAAGATCACTTTTAGTTCCTCCATATTTATCTCCCCCCATTTCGGGTTTAGTTAGAGGTTATTAGATGAATCACTAAGTGATTCGTTCTGATACAATCATTAAACTTTTATTAAAAACTGTCAATTTTTGAGTTTTTACAAAATTTTTTTTATAAATATAAGAAAATTGCAATATGTATTATAACTTTAGTTTTTTTATTTAACTTATTATGATTATTAGGTTTTTTATTTCAAAAATATTTATTTTTTATTTAAATAGATAAATATTTTATTTTTTAGAAAAATTATTTTTTATTATAAATAAAAAAAAAATTGCGCTCGTAGCTCAGTTGGATAGAGCACAGGATTCCTAATCCTGGGGTCGGATGTTCGAATCATCTCGAGCGCACCATATTAATTTTATTTTAGGCTACAGGTGAGCCGTTTTTAACTACACTTTCAGGATGAAGAAGGATAACTTTATTGTCTTGATCAATTGAACCCAAGACTAATACTTCTGACTCTACGCCAGCTATGTTTTTTTTTTCAAAATTACAAATCGCGATCACTTGTTTATTTATAAGATCATTAATAGAATAATTTGTGATTTGGGCAGAACTATGCTTAATCCCAACCTTTTCTCCAAAATCTATCTTTAATACATACGCTGGCTTTCTAGCTTTAATATTTTCAGTTACTGAAATAATTGTTCCTGTTAGGATTTCAATTTTTTCAAAATCTTTATAGTCTATAATTGGTTTATCCATTTTTATTTTTTTGATTTTATTATAATTTTTATTTTAAATAAGATTTACTTCCTAGTGAAGTAAATCATAGACATAATTAGCAATACTTAATGATGAGGTTAAGCCTGGAGATTCAATGCCATATAAATTAACTAGATTATTAATATTGTGTTCTTTAGTTCCTTGAATTAAAAAATCACTTTTGCCCTGACCTTTATTCTTAAGTTTTGGCCTGATACCTGAATATCCAGGTTTTAACAATGATTTATCAATTGAAGGGAGGTATTTTTTTATTCCTCTATAAAAAATATCTAATCTACTATCATTAACATCATAGTTGATCTCATCTATCCATTCAACATCAGGTCCAAATCGAACTTGCATTCCTAGATCTAAGCCTAAATGTAGACCAAGGCTTGCTTCATTTGGAACAGGATAAATCAGATGTTTGATATTAAGATTTCTTCCAGTATCAAAATAATTACCTTTAGCATAATAGATGTTAGGAATAGTTTCTTGTTTTAAAGATTTGATTCCTTGAGATATTTCTGCAGCATAAAGACCTGCAGCATTAATTAAATTATTTGAATT
>MDTA01119216.1_pt1 | contig 21014 bp, 19 predicted proteins | sample 811151 | NCBI WGS metagenome assembly MDTA01 (sample SAMN05326648, study PRJNA326480) | marine metagenome | isolation source: seawater | place: Indian Ocean: South | collected 2010 | reverse complement strand
TTATCTAAAAGCTTTTTATCTTCATTTGAATCTTTATATTCAATATTCTTACCATCACAGACATTATCTTCTAAAAATTTCTTGATTTCTTTTTTGCTTTTTGCATGAAAAATATTTTGTGAGTTAAAAGTATTAACAATATATTTTTCTAAATTTTCTCTATACTGATTTACAAAATAAGGAATCAATACCTTTTTTTTACATGCTAGTGCTTCAAATATTGCAGTTGAATTAAAAGCGATAACAAGCTTTGAGTTTAAAATAAGATTAAAAGCATTACCACCATATAAAACTTTACAGTTTTTTAACTTTCTTCTTTCTATTAATTTTTGTTGTTCAAAGCTCTCTTTATCGCTGATTATTTTCGCTTTAAAAAAAAATTTTACGTTTTGATTTTTTTCTGCAAAATCTAAAAGAGTATTAATTGTATCTTCAGCAAGTTTATTCCATCTAAAACTATTTCCACTATTGATAAGACCAGTTTCTGGATTTATTAAAAAAACTAAAACGTGTTCTTGTTTTTGATTTTTTAAATTGAAATAATCATCTGCTCTATTCATACCAACCACAGAAATCCTTTTTCCATTTGTGTAGTTAATTGAGACAAACATTGATTTAATTTGTTCGTTATAAACAGTGATATGATCTCCCTTAAATTTTTCTAATTTTTTGAAATATTTTTTTAAATTATTAAGAACATCATCATTAAATAAGCACTCTTTTTGACAAACGAGATACTTTGTTTCTAGCTTTTTATCTAAATTTTGCAAAATTCTTTCAGTATTGTACATAAGGTTAAAACTAATAATTAATTTAATTTTTGCAATTTTAGTTAAATAGCTAAATACATTATTAACATAAATCCTGTATTTTTCTTGATCTTTAATTTTACTAAAATAATTATATATAACTTTTAAATGAGATCTACTTAGTAAAATAAATTTAAAATTCTTATCGTAATCATTTTTAACTAATTGCTTAATGTCATCTATTCCATGAGATTTTTCTAAAACTAAAATATTTTTTTTTTTATTATTAAATTTTGATTTTAAAAATCTAAAATTTATAATCATTGCTAAAGCAGACACAATTGGCAGGTTGAAAAATAAACCTATTTTAGACAGTGATAAAGAAGCACTTAGTAAAACATGATAAATCACTCTTTTCATCTTCTATCTATAATTATTATTTTATTTATTGCGCGCTATTTAAATTTCTTAGAGTATAAATAATGTTTTAAAATGAATTTTAAATTATTCAACAAAAATTTATATTATTTTTAATTAACGAAAGTTACTAATATAATTTATCTAAAAAATTGAAATTATTTATAAATTTATTAGTGTTATTTATAGTATTTATATAATTTTAGCATAAAAAGGCCTTATTTAAAAAATACAAATTTTTAAATTTTAAAATGAATGACTAATTAAACTTAGCTTATTAAATTTTATAATGGGTAATTTTAAAAAACTTTTACAACTTTTGACAGCCAAAGAAAGAAATCAAGCGACAATTCTTTTGATAATGATTCTAACAATGGCTTTATTGGAAATGCTTGGTCTAGTTTCTATTCTTCCATTTATGGCTATGTTGTCTAATCCGGAAATTATTGAGACTAATAAATTTATCAAAAAGATATATGATTTTTCGACTATTTTTAGAGTTCAAAATAGCCAACAGTTTTTATTCTTTTTAGGAATAGGTGTTTTTATATTATTAGTGATATCAATATCTTTTAAAGCTTTAACAACTTATGTACAATTACATTTCATTTCCACAAGTCAATATAGCATTGGTAAAAGAGTTGTAGAGGGTTACTTAAACCAGCCCTACAGCTGGTTCCTTGATCGCAATAGTGCTGATCTTGGTAAAACTATACTATCAGAGGTAAGCACTGTTGTTAATTATGGTTTGGTACCTATGATGGAATTAATTGCCCGAAGTGTAATTACGTTTACTATATTAACTTTACTGATCATTGTAGATCCAAAACTAGCGATCATTGTGGGCTCTACACTTGGGTGTGCTTATGGACTAGTTTATAGATTTACTAGAAATTATTTAAAACATATGGGAGCTGAACGTTTAAAAACTAATAAGTGGCTTTTTACTGCAGTATCAGAGGCATTTGGCGCAGTTAAAGAAATAAAAGTTGGTGGATTAGAGCAAGCTTATGCTGAAAGATTTTCAAACCCAGCGAAGAATTTTGCAAAATATCAGGCATCTTTTGGGGTGGTTAATAATATGCCACGCTATGCTTTGGAGGCGATAGCATTTGGAGGAATGTTGTTGATAATTCTTTACTTAATGACACAGAATGAAAATTTTGTGAATATTGTGCCAATTCTGGCTCTATATGTTGTTTCAGGTTACCGTTTGATGCCAGCTTTGCAAGGAATTTATAGCGCCAAAACACGACTTAGATATGTTGGTCCTACACTTAATTCTCTTTGTGAAGATTTAATGAAATTAAATAAAACAAAAAAAAATAATAAAAAAGTATCTTTGCCATTTAAAAAAGAAATTTGTCTAAAAAAAATTAACTATACTTATCCTAATGCATCAAAGACAGCCTTGAAAGATATTAATTTGAAAATAAAAGCTAATTCAATAATTGGGATAATAGGAACCACCGGTAGCGGCAAAACAACTTTGGTTGATATAATTCTTGGTTTACTTGAGTGTAAAGAGGGCAAATTAGAAATAGATGGTAATATAATAAATAAAAACAATTTAGGTGCTTGGCAAAATTCAATTGGATATGTTCCTCAAAATATTTACCTAACAGATGACAGTATAGCTTCAAATATTGCTTTTGGGATAAATAAAGCATCTATCGACCAAAAAGCAGTAGAGCGATCTGCCAAAATTGCAAATTTACATACTTTTATAACTGAGGAACTTCCCTTGAAGTATCAGACTACGGTTGGAGAAAGAGGCATAAGACTCTCAGGAGGTCAAAAACAAAGAATTGGAATAGCAAGAGCTATATACAAAAATCCTAATTTATTAATTTTAGATGAAGCAACCAATGCTCTTGATAGCTATACTGAACACATGGTTTTAAAAGAAATTTTTAATTTAAATAAAGATATTACCATAATTTTGATAACTCATCGAATTAATACTATAAAAAAATGCGATAATATAATATTTATAGATAGAGGAGAACTTAAAGGAGAGGGCACATTCGATAAACTAAGTCAATTAATCGAAAAGTTTAAGGAGACTTCTGATAAACTTAAAATGGTATAAGAACTTAGATTATAATATATAGTCTAAAAGAATGAAATTTTGTCAAAATATAAAGTTTTATAATGCTTTTTGGTAATCTCAAATCTCATTTAAGCTATGTTTTTACTGAGTATATTTACTTTATAAAAGTGATTCTTTTTGAAAAGAATTTAAGAAAACTTACTTTTTACATTTCTTTAAAGTTTTTAATAGACGCCGGCATTAAGAATTTGCTACATAAAAAAAAATTCGCAAAAGAAAAAAAAAAATTTATCAAAACCATGACAGAGGATCTTAATTTATCAAATGATTGGTTTTCAAATAATATTACAACTTGGATTGCTATTTTTGATAATAATAATTTTCTTAATAAAAAACCTGAAATTATTGAGATAGGATCATATGAAGGATGTTCAGCAGTTTTTTTCTTAACTTATTTTAGGAATTCAAAACTTACTTGCATTGAAACATTTAAAGGATCAGATGAACACTTAAAAATAAATTTTAATATGGTTAAAAAAAACTTTCTAAACAATACTAAAAAATTTAAAGACAGATTAATTTTGTATGAGGGAACATCTGAAAGTTATTTTAATTCAATTAATAAAAAAAAATATGATTTAATTTACGTAGATGGTAGTCATCACTACAATGACGTTTTAAAGGATGCAAACAATTCATTTAAAGTATTAAATAAAAATGGAATATTAATTTTTGATGACTTTTTAAAAAAATATTATAAGGATTTAAAAAGAGATCCTATTATTGCAATATTGGAGTTTATTAATGTCCACAAAAATGACATAAATATACTAAATGTTGGATATCAAATAATAGTTAAAAAAATTAACTAATTAAAAATGAATAAATCAATTTTGGTTAATGGAACTTTTAGAAGCGGAAGCGGAGCAATTAATGATTATCTTTCTTCAAGAACAGATTTTTGTAATCCTTTCGGAGAAAATGAATTTAGGTTAATATCAGATCCAATGGGTTTAAATAACTTATACAATCTTTGTTATGTTAACAAAGGTTTATTAAATTCAGGGTATGGTTTTGAAATTTTTTTAAACTATGTGAATAACTTACAAAATTACAATATATATATAAAAAAAGGAGTCAAAGGAAAGTTATATAATAGTAATTTAAAATTATTTACTAATCAATTCATAAAAAAAATTACCAAAATCAATTATTACGCCATACCACATTATACTAGAGTAAACTTTAGTACAAAAAATAAAATTATGTATTCTTTAGGCCTTAAATTAAAAAAAAAAAACCACGAGATGAAAATAACAAACATTATAACACCTAAAAATAATAATATATTTATTAAAGAGTCTAAAATTTATATTGAAAAAGTTTTGAAACACGCAACTTGTTTTAAAACAAATTCTAGAAACTTTGTTTTAAATAACGCAATAGATGTTTTAAATCCTTTAGATTCATCCAAATATTTTAGAAACCCAAAAATAATTATAGTCACTAGAGATCCAAGAGATGTTTTTTCTAGCATGAAAACGGGTAGCGCTGGAGCAGCTCCAAATTATAGTGTAAAAATTTTTGTTGAGTGGTACAAACATTATTTCGGATCAATAAATTTTAAAAAATTTTTAAGAAATAAAAAAATTTTGCACATAAAATTTGAAAACTTTATTACTAATTTTGAATATGAGAATGAAAGACTTTGTAAGTTTATTGGAGTTAAAAAAAAATTTGCTTTAAGAAAAAATTGTATTTTTGATTTAAATAAGTCTAGTAAAAATATTGCTAAATCCAAAAAAAATCTTAATAAAAAAGAATTGAGAATTATAGAAAAAAAATTAAATAATTTTTTACAATGGTAAAAAATGCTTTAATTAAAAGATACAAATGCCCTTTTTGTAACTCCTTAAATTTTCATCAAATTTACAAAAAAAAATTCTTAAGTAATGATATAAAATCCTTTTTAAAAAAACATCTTAATAACTTTCCATTACATATTTTAAAAAATAAAAATTTTGTAGTTATGGAATGTGGAAAGTGTTCTGGAATATTTCAAGAATATATATTAAATAGTACTTATAATAGATTATTTTACGAAAAGTATGTACCTCATAACGTAGCATTTAATAAAAAACAAAAATCAAAAGATTATTTTAATAAAATGTATAATTATGAAATGTCTTTAATAAAAAAATATTTTCAAAATGAAAATAAAATTAATGTTTTAGAAATTGGCGCAGGATGGGGATTTTGGTCACTTTATATTAAAAAAAATAATTTAGATGTTACTGCTGTTGAAATTTCTAAGACAAGGAGAAATTTTATGAAAAAAAACAAAATAAAAACTTTTAGCTCCCTAGAATTAGTAAAAAAAAAATTTGATTTTATTTTTTCTGATCAAACCTTCGAGCATTTAAGTAATCCCTTTGATACTTTGAGAAAAGTTTCTAAACTTTTAAAAAAAGGAGGGATAATATATTTAAAAGTTCCACCAGGTATTTATATTAAAAAAAAATTAAATGACAATTACAGTGTTGGAGAAGATGAAATAATTCCATTAGAACATATTAATGTTTTTAACAAAAAAGTAAATTCAGCCATGGCTAAAACTCTAGGTTTACGTTATTTATATCCAATAAATCCTTACTCTTTTTTTTCTTTAGAATGTGTTAAAAAATTGTTAGTCAATTTTTATGAGTATCATTCTAGCAAAACTATAATTTTTCAAAAAACAAAATGATAATAGTGAAGAAAACAATTTATTTTTTAATTGAAATATATTATTAACATTAAAAAATTAAGACATGAAAATTAATAAAGAACAAAGAGATGTAATAATAATTTCAGAAATTCACCCTCAACATTATGGATCAATGAATGAAATTAAAAGAATGATAATCCAATCTAAAATTGCTGGAGCAGATATCGTTAAATTACAATTATATGATAGCAAAGAATTATGGGGCGATAGTAAAAGAATTTATTTAGACATTTCAAAAGATGAACTTGCAGAAATTAATGATTTTTGTAAATTTCAAGGAATTGAATTATCCGCATCTGTTTTTGATATTAAAAGAGTCGAATGGTGCTCAGAATTAAATTTTCAAACTTATAAAATAGCTAGCAGAAGTGTGTCTGATAAGGAACTTTGTGAAAAAATATTATCGCTAAATAAAAAAACTATTGTTTCACTTGGAATGTATGATTATCAAAAAAAAGGTAAGCCTTTTAAAGATAATCCAAATATACATTATCTGTATTGCGTAGCAAAATATCCTACACCTTTAAAAGATATTAAGATGCCAGATTTCAGTAAATCTTTTTTTTCGGGATACAGTGATCATACAATTGGAATAAGTGCATGTCTTCTAGCAGTTTCGAAAGGCGCGAAAATTCTAGAGAAACATTTTAGCAACAGTAAAGCTATGAATATTGAAACACAACAAGGTCATACTGGAAGTATGAATATGAACGACTTATTTTTGATTAGAGAATTGTCAGACAATTTGAGACTTTTAATTTCTTAAATTAGTGATTTTAGATTAAACATTAAAGATTGTTCAAAAATGTTAAAAAAAAAACACATCTATATTCCAATAGAGGTTTTAGTAAGAGAAATTAATTCAAGAATTTTATTTTCGTTTGAGTCGTGTCTTCAAAATTACAGGATTTATATTGGATCAAAAACTGGTATAGACAAAATAATAAAGAAAAAAAAATTTTTTGATAAATCTGGAATTTATTTTTACAAAAGTCAAATTATAAAAAATTATGAATATATTAAAAATATTAAAAAAACTTGTGAAAAATTTATTGTTCTTGATGAAGAGCTGGGTATTAGTGTAGCAAACTTGAACTCGACGTTGAATAGACGAGCAAAAAATCTTGATGAAATTGACGTTTTTTTTGTAATTGGCAAAAAAATGATGAAACACTTAAAACTATATAATTCATATTTTAAAAAAATAGCAATAATAACCGGTTGGCCTAAATACGATTTTTATAAAAAGAAAAATATAAATTTTTTTAAAAAGGAAATTGAAGAAATAGAAAATTACCTGAAGGGCTATTATTTATTTTCCTCAAATTATGGTGCTCTTACAAAAGAGGGTTTAAACGCAAGAATTAAAAAAGATCCTCAACTAAGTAGATATAAAAATAGTAAAAATAAACAGAATAATTATCACACTTTTTTAAATTCAATAGAGGATTTCAAATTTTTAAAAAAAAAAATTATTTAAATTTTTAAAAAAAAATCCTGACTTTAAACTAGTTATTAGACCACACCCCGCTGACGAAAATCAGAATGATTGGAAAATTTTTGAAAAATTTCCAAATGTTAAAGTTATAAACAAATTTGATATTATCCCTTGGATAGTTCGTTCAAAAGGGCTCATACATAGAGGTTGTTCAACCGCCGTTGATTCAGTATTATTAAATAAACCAACTTATTATTTAAAACCAAATAGGAAGTTAAAAAACTCTGAAAAAAATTTAACGTACAAAATCTCAACCAAAATCAGTGATTTTGATGGTATTAAATATAAAAAAATTAATAATTTAAAGAAACTTAATCTAATTAAAAAGGAAATAAACTTTTCAAAAAAAACCACAAGTTACAATATTTTAAATCATATAAATAAATTTAAAGTAAAGAAAGAGTACCCTATAAATTTTTCAATTTTAGAAAATTTTATGTATTATTTTGTTCCATTTTTAGGCAAGATTAAAAACATTTTAGTATCTTTAGTTAGAAACAAAAAAAACAAAAAAAATCAAAAAATGAGCAGATTTTTAACTTTAAATGAAATTAAAGAAAAGATTGACACCATTAATTTTAGAAAAAAAAAAATTAGTATACGAGAAGTAACTAGAGAAGTGTTTGAAATTGAAAAAATATAAACCAAAAATTTATAACTTTAAAACAAAGAATTTAAATCTTTTTTTAAAAAAAGAAATTTTTGCATTAAAAAAAAGCCATTATAGGTATTCATTAGCTAGTCAAAAAAAATGGTTTAAAAAAAATATAAATACTGATGATACTCATCTAGTTTTAATTCTAAACAAAAGAGTAATTGGTTACAATTTATTGCACAAAAAAAAATGTAATATATATTATGAAAAAAAAACAGTTTCAGCTTCAATTTTCATTTTTGATACATTAATAATTCATAAACACTTTAGAAAAAAAAATTTTTCAAAAATTATAATGAATGAAAGCAATAAAACAATTATTAAAAATAATAGAATCTCTATATTGGTTTGCTTTAAAAGTTTACTCAAGTTTTATAAAAAATTTAATTGGAGAATTTTTCCAAAAAAAAGGCTAGTATACAAGCATTTGAAGGCAAACAAGTTTTCAATGATTTACGGGAAAAAAATCAACGAGAAGAAAATTAAAAAAATTATTGTTTTATGAAAAAAAAAATTTTACCATGTTTTATACTTTCAAGAAAAAATTCAAAAAGTTTAAAAAACAAAAATACTTATAATTTTAATAACAAACCGTTAATACAACATACAATTGACTTTGCTAAACGAACAAAAAATGTAACTGACATAGTTATATCAACAGACGATCCAAAAGTTGTCCCTATAGCCAAAAAAAATAAATGTATTTTGATTTATCCACGCCCAAAACATTTATCCCAAGATAAATCAATATCATTATACGCATTACAACACGCAGCAAATTATATTATCGATAAAGGTTATGATTTTGACATTTTTGGATTTCTGCAAATAACTGAACCGTTGAGACCACATGGTATATTAGATAAATGTATACTAAAACTTAAAAAAAATAAAAAGATCAATTCTGCTTTTGCTGGATTTACTTTCAGAAAAAACTTTTGGATTAATAAAAATTCACTTTTTAAAATGATATCTCCCACTTCAGAAAGTATACTTCCAAGACAAAAAAGAAAAATTATATATAGGGAAGATTGCGGTGTATCTTTAGCATCTAGAAAAAAAGTTTTGATAAAAAAAAATAAACTTTATTCTAGCCCTATTTCTATTGTACCCTACAATACTTATGAAGGTCTTTTAGATGTTCATACAAAAAAAGATATTTTATTGGGAGAGTACTTAACAAATTATGTTACTAAACGTAAATAATTTTTTCATTTTTAAAATTTCTTAATACACCTCTAGTGTCAAAAACAGTTTTAGAAACTTTAAGTATTGATTTATAATTTATATTTTTATGATCAGTACCTATTATAATTATAGCACTTTTGGATTTATTTTTAATAGATGAAAAATTTAGGGTTTTTTCTCTAAAAAATTTGTGTTTTAATCTATAATTTTTTACATGAGGGTCATAAAATTCAACAAAATAATTTTTTTTCAAAAATCTTTTAATTATGTCAATAGATGGCGAACCTCTTGTATCCGATGTATTTTTTTTGTATGCAATACCTATAAAAATTAACTTTTTTAATTTAATTTTATTCTGTTTTATATGTTTATAAATTTTATTGAAAACCCAATTAGGCATTGAGGAGTTTAATTTTGACGAGATTTCAATTATTTTTGTTTTATATTTTTTTTTTCTCATAAACCAGGACAAATATATAGGGTCTATAGGTATACAGTGACCACCTACGCCTGGACCCGGATTAAAAGACCTGTAACCAAAATTTTTTGTCTTAGCAGCCTCTATAACATCCCATATATTTAGACCTAGTTTGTCAGATATTATTTTAAATTCATTTACTAGCCCTATATTTACAGAACGATATGTGTTTTCTAAAAGTTTAGACATTTCTGCAACTATTATTGATTTTGCGACAAAAACTTTTTTTGCAATTACTTTATATAAAACTAAGCCAATTTCCTTACAACTTTTTGAATATCCAGATACAACTTTTGTAGTTGATTTATATGAAAAATTTTTATCACCAGGATTTTCTCTTTCTGGCGAATAGATTAAATTAAAATTTTTTCCAATTCTTAAGTCTCTATTTTTATTCAAAATTTTAAATATTTCAAATGTTGCACCAGGGTACACGGTACTCTCTAGAACAAAGATTTGGTTACTTTTTAAAAACGGCCTAAGTTTAATTGCACAATTTTTTAAAATTGAAATATCAGGTTTACCCTCATTACTTAATGGGGTTGGCAAACAAATTATAATAATATCCACATTTTTTATAGCGGAATAATCAGACGATATATCTTTAAAAAATTTTTTAAATTGTAAATTTTTTCCGAACTTTTTATTTTCTATGTAACAAATCCCTTTTTTAATTAAATTTATTTTGTTATTATCAATTTCTATACCCTGCACGTTATAATTTTTATTTAGGAATCTAATTGCTAGAGGTAATCCAACATAACCTAGTCCAATGATACCTATGTTAATTTTCTTACTTTTAATTTTTGAAAGAATATATTTTGACATTTAAAAATGACATTCTATATACTTAAATTAATTAAATTAAACTAGTAATTTTATTTAGGTTTGTCACATTTTTCACTTATTTAAATACTATTTATGAAGCATTCTAATATGGCTAATATTTATTTTAGGTTAGACGTAGACAAAGGAATAAAATATGGGATAGGACATTTTTTTAGGTCCATCCAATTATATTCAAAATTAAAAAAATTTAATTGTATATTTTTAGTAAATGATACAATTTTTTTCAAAAAATTGCTGAAAACCTACCTTATTAAACCTCCCAAAAAAATAGTTAAATTTAATTTACACAATTTCAAAAAGAATTATCAAACAAAAAGAAAAAATACATTTATTTTTGATACTTTAGGAAGGGATAATAAATTAAAAAAATTAATTAAATTTTATGATCCAGATAATAAAATAATAAGTTTGGAGGATAAAAATTTTTTTACAAAAGATAATGATGTTGTTATTAACTCTAAAATAGATTTACTTAATAAAAAAAATAAAAAAAAAAATATATATTCAAATATTAAGTACACAATTCTCAGATTTAAAAAAAAAATAAAGTACAAAAAATTATTAAAAAAAAAAAAGTATAAAATTTTAATATGTTCTGGAGGTGCTGATTATAAGAAATTATTATATAAAGTTTCATCAATTTTACTTAAATTAAAAAATATAGAAGTTACTTGTATTGTTGGTCCAAGTGTAAAAAAAAATGATAAAATATTTATTTTATCAAAAAAGTTCCCTAAACTTAGACTAATAACAAATACTCATAAACTAGAAAAAAATTACATTGAAAATGATATTATTATAACTTCGGGTGGAACTATGATGGTCGAAAGTATTTTTTTTTCTAAACCCACTTATGTAGTTCAAACTTTTAAACATCAAAAACCTATTGTAGATTTTTTTAAGAACAAAAAATTAATTTTTTTTTTAGGAACTATTGAAAAAATTGATAAAAAAAAAATAGAAAATTTTGTAAATAATATAAATTTTAAGGATAAAGAAATTAATAAAATAACCAAAAGAGCATCCAAATTAATTGATGGCAAAGGATCATTAAGGGTTTATAAAATAATTAAGAAATTAATTAAATAGTGATAAATTTAAAAATGGATACAGTATAAAACTAATATGCTACAAAAAAATTTTTTTTCTAACAAAAGCAAAGGAGATGTATTACTTGAGTTAAAAAATCATAACATAAAATTTAAAATACCAAAAACAATTGTTTTTAATATCAAGGATTGGAAAAAAAATAAAAAAAAAATTTATAAAAATGTTAGAAAATTATTACAAAAAAAAATAGCAATTCGTTCATCATCAATAAATGAGGACCTTCGTAATTATAGTGGAGCTGGAAAATATTTAAGTTTTTTAAATGTTAAAACTTATAATGAGAATAACTTTTATAAACTGGTTAATAAGATTATTAGAACTTATATAAAAAAAAATAAAATATCAGATCAAATTATAGTTCAAAATATGGTTACAAAGGTTAAGTCAAGTGGAGTGGTTTTTACTAAAGATTTAGAAAACGGAGCTAATTATTATGTTATAAATTACGATGATGTTACTGGGAAGACCAACACAGTTACTTCTGGCAAAGGTCATTATTCAAATCGAATTCTATATATCCATAAAAATTCAGATAAACAGATTAAATCCTCTAGATTTAAAAAATTAATACAAAATATTAAAGATTTGGAAACAAAAATTAAATTTGATGAACTTGATATCGAGTTTGCGATAAATGATAAATTAGAGATTTTTTTACTACAAGTAAGACCTATATCCACAACAAAGAAATGGGACAGCAATAATAATAATCATGTTAATTTAATTATTAAAAAATTCGAAAAAAAAATTATTGAACTATCTAAGTTTAAAAAAAATATTTGCGGAAGAAATACAATTTTTGGAAATATGCCAGACTGGAACCCAGTTGAAATAATTGGTAAATTTCCAAATCAATTATCAATTTCTTTATATAAATATCTAATAACCGACAATATCTGGGCTAAAGCCAGAGCAATAATGGGCTACAAAAATTTAGAAAAAAATAAACTTATGCACATAATTTGTGGGCAACCTTACATTGACACAAGGTTAAGCTTAAATTCTTTTTTGTCAAAAAATATGCCAAATAAAATTTCAAAAAAAATTGTTAATCAAGGGATAAATTTATTAAAAAAATACCCTTATTTACATGATAAAATTGAGTTTGAAATTTCAATGCCTTCATTCGATTTTTCCTCAAAGAGAAAAATCGATAAGATCTTTAAAGATAAACTTAATAAAAAAGAAAAAAAATACTTTTTAGATGAAATTAGAAAACTTACAATTAAACTAATAGAGGAAAAAGGAAACTTTTCATTAAATTATTGTCTAGGGCAAATTGAAAAATTAAATTCTCAATTCAGCCCAAATAATAATAATAAAATTTATCTACTAGATGAAATTTTAAAAAAATGTAAAAATATTGGTACACTAAATTTTTCTATTTTAGCTAGACATGGTTTTATAGCTAAAGCATTTCTTAATTCATTAGTAGAAAAAAAAATTCTAAAAAAATCTGAAGCTGAGCTGTTTGAACAAAATTTAAACACAATAACCTCAAAGATGCTAGGTGATTCTGCTCTAGTAAAAAAAAAGATAATAAATAGGTCAAAATTTATGAGAATATATGGCCATTTAAGACCTGGAACCTACGATATAACTTCAAAAAGATATGATCAGTTAAAATATTTTAAATTTATTAGCAGCAAAAAAAAGATAACAAATTTCAATATATCATCTTTACAAAAAAGAAAAATTAATATGCTTTTAAAGAAAAATAATTTTAATATCAATTGTGATCAATTTTTATTGTATATAAAAAGTTCTTTAACACTAAGAGAATATAGTAAATTTATTTTTACGAAATTTTTAAGTCAGATTTTAGAAATTTTGGCCTTTTACGGATCAACAAAAAAGTTATCTCGCTTAGAAATGTCAAACCTTGATATAAAATATTTCATAAAAAAAAGATACAAAAATCTAAATAAGCAATTTTTAATTAAGCAAATAAATAAAACTAATTCAAAAAAAAAATTATTTAGTCAAATAAAATTACCATCCCTTATATTAGATAGTGCAAATTTAAGAGTAATACCATATCAAGTAAACCTTCCAAATTTTGTGACAAAAAAAAAGGTTTCAGGTGAATATATTCAATTAAATATTTCTAAAAATATACAGAAGCTAGATAATAAAATTGTTGTTATAGAAAATGCTGATCCAGGCTATGATTGGATTTTTGGACATAAAATCTTAGGACTTGTGACTAAATTTGGAGGGATCAATTCACATATGGCAATAAGGTGCTCAGAGCTTTCAATTCCAGCAGTAATAGGTTGTGGGGAACAAATTTATTCATCATTATTAGATACTAGTAAAAATCAAATTTTTATTGATTGTTCATCTTCATTGATTTATTCAAATTAATTTATGATAAAAAAAATTGGTGTAACACAAAGAATAGTTCAGTCAAAGTATGGTGAATTAAGAACACAAATTGATATCAAATTATTAGAATTCATTTCTATCTGTGGGTATCAACCAATTATTATTCCCTACTTTCGCGTGAACAAAAAAGCTAATTCTATAAACAACCTATTAAAGTGGATTTTAAAAATTAAATTATCTGGAATAGTTCTTTCTGGAGGTGACGATATAGGTAAATATGCTTTAAGAGATAAATCAGAAATTTTACTAATTAAATATTCTTTAAAAAAAAAAATTCCCATATTTGGTATATGTCGAGGAATGCAAATAATTAGTAAATACTTTAAAATCAATCTTAAAAAGGTTAGAAATCATGTAGGACAGTATCATTATATTTACAATACTCATAAAAATAAAAAAAAATTTAAAGTAAATAGTTTTCATAATTTTTCTATAAAAAAATGTCCTAAAAACTTTGTTATTGAATTTTTATCCACTGATGGAAATATAGAGTCAATTAAATCAAAATCAAAAAAAATATATGCGTGTATGTGGCATCCAGAGAGATATAAAAAGTTTAGAATACAAGATATCAAATCGTTTAAAAATTTATTCAAGTGAAAGCAATTATTTTAGCAGCAGGAAGAGGTAGAAGATTACCAAAAAAAATTTCAAAAATTCCTAAATCACTTTTGCAAATTAACAATAAATCTATTATTGAAAGGCAAATTGACATTTTTAAATCACACAATATAAATCAAATTGCAATTGTAACAGGTTTTAAAAGACACTTATTCAAAAAATTTAAACTTCAAGAATTTTATAATAAAAAATGGAAAACTACTAATATGGTTTATTCTTTGTCCAAAGCAAAGAGGTGGTTGTTAAATTATGAATGTATTGTTACCTATGGTGACATAATTTTTGAAAAAAAAGAATTGAAAAAAATAATTAATTCAAGACATAGCTTGAGCATACTATTTGATAAAAATTGGAAAAAATTATGGAAAAAAAGATTTAATAATCCTTTATCAGATGCAGAAACATTTGATTTTAGTAAAAAAAAATATCTTACAGAAATTGGAAAAAAAACTAACGATGATAGTAAAATAAAGGGTCAGTTTATGGGGATATTAAAATTTAAACCAATAGCTTGGAAAAAATTTGATCTAGTAAATAAAAGATATTTCAAAAAAAATAAAAAAGTTTACACAACAGATATCCTTAACAGTATGGTAAAAATCAAAAAATTTAAAATTAAAGTTTTAGAATATAAAAATAAGTGGTCTGAAATTGATAATAAGAAAGATATAGATATTACCAATAAACTATTTAAATGATTACATTAACTATTATTTTTTTAATTTTCTTCGAAATATTAATTTTTTTTTTAGTAAAAATTTTAAAAAAAAATTTTAAATGGATAATCACTAATAATGATGAGCAACCTAAATTTGACAATGAAAGATTTAATAATTTTATAAAAAACAACTTTTCAAGAGAATTAGGATGGGATAGAAGACCTGGTTCAAAGGGTATAGAAAATAATTTAGGCAAAATATCTCATTTCACTATTTCTGAACACGGGTATAGAAATTCAGAAAATAATTTCAATAATTCGAAGATTAGTACATTTGGAGATTCGTACACATTTTGCCGATATGTTTCAGATAATGAAACTTGGCAACATTATTTAGAAAATATTTATAAAACACATGTAAGAAATTATGGTGTTGGTAATTATGGTTTAGACCAAGCTTTTTTAAAATTTGAAAAAACTAAATTAGAGGAAGAAAATAAACTTTTAATATTTTCAATTGTACCAGAGACAATTTCAAGAATCCATTCTTATTGGAAGCACTATTTAGAATTTGGAAATATTTACAGCTTTAAACCGAAATTTTGTTTAGATAAAGATCATGAAATTATAAAATTAGATAATTATTTAATAGATAAAAAAATTGAGAACATTTATGAAAAATTAGACTATGTAAGAGAAAATGACTTTTTTTATAAAAATAAGTTTTTAAAGAGAATGTTTAAATTTCCTTATACGGTGTCTTTTGTTAAATCTTTTAATTTCAATATACGAATATTTTACAATTTAATTAAAGATTTACTTTTAAGAAAAATTAACAAAGGAGACGAAAATAAAAAATTCTATTATGAAGCACTTAAATTAGTCATAATAAAAAATATTATTGATGCTGATAATTATTATTTAAAAGACGAAATGAAATTTTTATTAAAGGAGGTTATTTTGAAGTATAATAAGATTATTAATAAATTGAATAAAAAAATGATACTTTTAATAATACCTCAGAAATATGATCTTCTATTTTTAAAAAAAAGGAATTACTCAAAATTTTTTAAAGAAATATCTAATGAAGTAGACGTTATTGATTTAACGTGCTGTTTTAGTAAACATAAAGATATAAATTCACTCTATATCGATGATAAATACGCAGGTCATTTGTCTAAAATAGGAAATAAATTGGTTTCTGATGAAATAAATAAGTATATTGAGAGTAATAATATTCAATGGTAATTTGGTTTACAGGTATATCAGGAAGTGGAAAAAGTACTCTCAGTAAATATTTTTTGAAAAAATTTAAAAAAAAAAATAAAAAAACCATTTTTATTGATGGAGATCAGTTCAGAAGATTGTTTTTAAATGATGTTAAATATTCCTTAAGAGACAGAGATAGAAATGCTGCAAGATTAACATCATTAGTAAAATATATCTCTGATCAAGAAATTAATGTAATTGTTGCAGCAAACCTCACTTCACAACGCTTTAGAAATTGGAATAAAAAAAATATTAAAAATTATCTCGAAATTTTTATAGATGTACCAATGAAAATACTTTTTCAAAGAGATACTAAAAATTTATACAAAAAAGCTATTAAAAAAAAAATTAAGAATGTTGTTGGTGTTGATATTAAATTTAGAAAACCTATTAATCCAGATTTAATAATCAACAATCATAGATCCAAAAAATACCTTTATCAATCTTACAGAGAAATTATAAACAAAATTAGAAAAAAGAATATTAAATTTTACTGAGCTTTTTTAAAATTATTTAATTTACACTTAAAATAATTAATATATAGATCATATAAATTTTAAAATAGAATTTATGATACCGTTTTCAAAGCCTGACATTAACAAAAAAGATTTAAAAAGAGTAGAAAAATCTATAAAAAGTGGGTGGTTAACACACGGACCAAATACAAAAAAATTTGAAAAAATATTTTGTGATTTTACAAAATCTAAATATTCAACTACCGTCTCCAATTGTACCTCGGGACTCCATTTAGCTTGTATTGCAATAGGTTTAAAAAAAGGTGATGAAGTGATTGTGCCAGCACAAACCCATGCGGCAACAGCTCATGCAGCTGAACTAACTGGAGCTAAAGTAATATTTGCTGATGTTGATCCAATCAACGGTAACATATTAGTTTCTGAAATTTTAAAAAAAATAAATAAAAAAACAAAATGTATTATTATTGTACATATGACAGGCTATCCATGCGAGATGGATAAGATAGTTAATATTTGTAAGAAAAACAATATTAAATTAATAGAGGATTGTGCTCATGCAATCGGGACAAAATTTCAAAATAAACATGCTGGTACCTTCGGGACTTGTGGTGTTTTTTCTTTTTATCCAACAAAACAAATTACTACGGGAGAGGGTGGCATTTTAATAACAAATAAAAAAGACCTAATTAATAAAGTAAAAGTATTAAAAGCCTTAGGTGTAAATACACCCCCCGAATTAAGAAAGAAGCAGGGAATATACGACGTCACAAATCTTGGATTAAATTATAGATTAACAGATTTTCAAGCTGCATTAGCTATAGGTCAGATATTAAGATATAAAAAAAATATTAATAGCAGGCATATCAACGCTAAAAAATTTATAAATATTTTTTCAAATTTATCTAAAGTTAAATTTCAAAAATTTGAAAAAAATCATTCATATTTTGTATTCCAAATATTCCTTAACTCAGAAAAAATAAGAGATAACATAATGCAAATATTTAAGAAAAAAAAAATTGGCTGCAGTATTCATTACGCAACACCAGTACCGCTTATGTCATATTATAAAAAAAAATATCATCATAAAAAAGGAGATTTTCCCAATGCAGAAAAATATGGTAGTACTAGTATTTCTTTACCAGTTCATCAATCAATTGACGAAAAAATGATAAAAAGTATTTATAAAATTTTAAATAAATTTCATGACTAAAAAAATAACTATATTTGGTGGCGCAGGATTTATTGGTCATAATCTCGCGATTAGTTTGAAAAAAAAGGGTTACAAATGCCAATTAATTGACAGTTTAGGTGTTAATAATTTTAAATCTAAAAAGCATAACAAAAATAAAAATATAAAACTTTTTAAAAAAATTTTAATAGAGAGATTTAAACTATTAAAAAAAAATAAACTAAAAATTGAAATTATTGATTTAAGAAACTTAGAAAAATTTAAAAAAAAAATAATTAATTATAATCCTGATATTGTGATTCACTTGGCAGCTGTTTCGCATGCTAGTATTTCTAATAGAGATCCGAAATATACATTTGATCATAGTCTTAATACTTTAATCAATACATTAGAAATAACCAGGTTACTAAAAAGCCATATAATATATTTTTCATCAAGTATGGTTTACGGGAATTTTAAGGGAAAAAAAGTAAAAGAAAATAATTTATGTAAACCTATTGGGATTTATGGAAATCTTAAACTTGCAGGCGAAATGATGGTGAAATCTTATAGCCATGTTTTTAAATTTCCCTACACAATCGTGAGACCATCCGCATTATACGGTGAAAGATGTGTCAGTAGAAGAGTTAGCCAAATGTTTATAGAAAATGCACTTGAAGGGAAAGAAATTATTATAAATGGTGATGGTAGTGAAAAATTAGATTTTACATATATTGAAGACCTTATACAGGGAGTTAAAAAAATAATTAATACAAAAAAATCACATTACCAGACATTTAACATTACTTTTGGAAATGGAAGAAAAATTATTGATTTAGTTAAATTACTTAAATTAAAATTTCCATTATTACGAATTAAATTTGTACCTTGGGATAAATTAACTCCTAAAAGAGGAGGATTAAGTATTAATAAGGCAAAAAATTTACTTAAATATAAACCATCTTTCAAAATTGAGATTGGTTATAAAAAATATATAAATTGGTATAGAAATTTTTACTTTAAGTAATATTATAATTTCCTTATTACATTTAATAATTTATATAAAGTTTTATCTTTATTAAATCTAGACAAACTATAATAACTTTTAACAGCCTTTTTTTTTGCATTTTTGTAATTATCTAAAATTTCTGAAATTTTTTTTTTAAATGAATCGCTATTTTCATTTTCGTATAAATATCCGAATTGACCATTTTTTATAAAAAGGTTTGTAGACCCAACATTTTTAGGAGCTAAAACAGGTATCCCAAATGACATTGCTTCTCCCATTACATTTGGAGTTCCATCATATAAAGAAGTTATACAAAGCAAATGAATTTTAGTTTTAAACTTTTCAAAAGGATTATTTATGAAATTATGAAAAAAAATATTTTTTTGATTATTTGCTATTTTTTTTAAATCTTTTTTCTCAATACCATCTCCAACCAAATGTATATTTATATTTTTAAATTCTAATAAATTTTTTAAAAAAAATTTAGGATCCTTATCAAAGGTAAATCGTCCAATATAAAATATATTAAATTTTTGATTAATTTTGGGATTAATAATTTTTTTTTTTTCAAAGTAATTGTATATACAAACTGATTTTATACCTCTGTTACCCAATGCTTTAACATTATTTTTTGAAAATGTAATAACTTGATCAGCCAATCGGTATAAACCTAAAAAAAGTTTTTTTATGAAAATATTTTTCAAATGTTTTTGCTCTGAAAAATTTTTACTGTTAGGTATCATCGAACTTGTTCTAATAATTATCTTGTTTTTAGAAAATAAAAAATTAAGAATTAAAATTAAAAAATGATCTTGTAATGAAAATATGATCGAACTTTTGGTTAAATTTTTTTTTAGATATTTATAAACCATTAAATCATTAAGAATTCTGTTATGAAGGTAAAGCTTATTTTTAATATTCATTATTTTAACATTTTTGTTAATTTTTGATAAAACAGACTTAGAAAAAGAGTTAGTAAAAATTGATACTGAATAATAATTAGATAAAAAATTTGAGTATTTTATTAAAGTTGTTTCAATTCCACCTCTATTAATAAATGGGCAATAAAATATAATTTTTTTTTTTTGTTTATTTCTAAACATAAATTATTATAACTAAATTTATCTATTAATGAAAATTCATTACTTAGCAACCGCAAATATACCTTCGAGAACTGCTAATAGTCTTCAAATTATTAAAATGTGCGAAGCCTTTTCGGTGATTGGACACGATATAACTTTAATAGTTCCAAATTTGTTGTGTAATAATACTTCAATTAAAAATTATTACGATTTAAAAAAAAATATTAAACTTTATAAGGTTGGAGCAAAAAAAAAGAATATAATTGGAACTGATAGTATATTAACACCAATAAAAATAATAAAAAAATCATTTAACTTAGGTTGCGACATTATCATTACCAGAAATTTATTTATATCTTTTCTTCTAATTATTTTTAAAAAAAAACATATATTCGAAATTCATGATGATCTTGAAGTAAGTGGAAAAAAATTATCTTTTATTTTTAAAATATTTAATTTGTTAAACTCTAAATCAATTTTAAAGCTGGTATTTATTACTCATGCATTAAAAAAGTATATATCAAAAAAATATAAGTATACAAATAACAATTTTGAAGTTCTTCCAGACGCAACTGATAT
>MDTA01097779.1_pt1 | contig 21015 bp, 19 predicted proteins | sample 811151 | NCBI WGS metagenome assembly MDTA01 (sample SAMN05326648, study PRJNA326480) | marine metagenome | isolation source: seawater | place: Indian Ocean: South | collected 2010 | reverse complement strand
TATCGGAAGAAAGACCTTTTCGTCATTTACTAAGACTAGCGACTTTACACTCCAGATTCGCTGGACACTGAGGTTCTAATGAGTATTTCAGATAAATTTAGAACGTGGGCAGAGATGGATACTGAGGATGATTTCATCCAGTATCTTGAAAGGCTGGTTTCTGGGGATCCTGCCCTTGCCGAAAACTCTACTGCTAGCAATAGAACTCCTGGAATTAACCGCCCCCTGGCCAGGCTTGCTCATAATACAGATGCCCTTCTTGATGCTCTAATTGCGTCTGAAACCAAGGTACTAGTTACTGATAATGAGCTAACCGGCAACATTGAGTTTTCTTCGGGAGTTCTTACCTTCACGGGTATTTGGAAGATTCTAGAGATTGCTCCTATTGAGGACAATGTTGGCCTTAGCATTGCCGATGGAACTACCGTAACTTTGGGAGCTGACAACGTAGTTTACGCTGTTCTTGACCGGACAGGAGGTACGGGTACTGTCGCAGTTACTCTACAGATCGCCGGTGGGTTTATGGATCTCCAAAACACCATGGCGACGGCTACCGATAAACTGGACTATATTTTTATCGGGTACTCTACAGGCGGTAGCGGGTCTAAGAACGTATTTCGCCTGTTTAATGGGGTGTCGATCCAGGACGGGGAGCAGCACTCAGGCCTCGGAGTAGATAGTTACTACGGTGCAGCAAGCATCCAACGCGCTAACTCAGGTAATAGCGCAACAATTCAAGGCTCGGCTATCGCAACTTGGTCTAACACCGGAAACGGAGTACTCGAGTGGACCGCTCCCTTACAGTTCTGGGTACCAGGCGTGCAGCAGCACAAGATCAGCACGGGTAGTCACTCTTTTAGTGCTACTGCAAAGTTTCTCTATTTCGAACTCGATCGAGATGCCTCCGGAGTAGTAACTATAGCTCCTGCTGATCTAATTGAAGCCGGTCCTGCCGATATCGACCTTGATGGGCATGACGCAGTTGATCTTATCTTGGTGGGTAAGGTTAATAACGACGGTGACTCATTTGTATTTTCCAACGGGCGTACGTTAGTAGAGGGTAGCACAGTAGGTATAGGAAACCCGCCAGTAGATACCTTGTCTTTTACCAATGGGGCGGGCTCTACGACTGATACCATAGGTAATGTAACTCTATCTGTTTCGGGAGACGATGGCTTAGACCTAACTACTACAAGTACATTTGATGGGGAGCATGAGACGGAAATAAGTATGACTCCCCTATGGCATGATCGATTTCTGCCATTTCTGATGTCGTCTCCGGCAGGTGATGTAGCGCCCACTAGAGTTGTTTTTGATGCGCTAAACCCTGACGGCCATGTCTTTTTACACACATCTGCCGGAAACGGAGAGCTGGAATTCAAGGTACCTGGGTACGACAGCACTACGTTTAAGCTCAGGCTCGATGGCAATCCATCGTACGAAGGACTTCAGCTAGGGGATGAGGAACTCGCTTGGGTTATATTGCCTGACCGAGGCTATTCCGGAGGAACCTATACTTTCTACGTTAGCGGCTCAACCGCCCCTACACCGAGCGACTCTAATGATGAGATCCGAACTGGGGCTATTTCCGCTTTTCCTGAAAGCAATCCTAATGCGTACATAATTGCGTACAAGTACGAATCTTCGCCAGGCAGCACGGAGATGTACCACTTTTTGGGTGTCCAAGGTCTGCGAGACAAGGCGCAGTGGCCTATCTTTAGGGGAGAGGCATATAGGGCTATCCTGTCCAACAGGAACGTAACGTTCTCTACTGACAGAGACTTTATTCTAGAGTTTGCCTGGGACGGCGTCAGCGGCCACTATGTAAGAACTCTTGGCGTAGATCGCAGCATTCGCGTTTATAGACCTGGTTGGGAATACAGAATAGAAATAGATTCGGGCTCAGACAGCACTGCTCTCTGGACCAGCGGCGGCGCAACCGACGCAGTCCATGTATACTTTACGTGGGACGAAATTGATTTAGCTAGCGGCCACAAATCGCTAACCACCCTAGAGAGTGCCTCTGATCACGACTTTACGCTAGATGACAATCAAATATACGTTGGTACGTTCGCCTATAACGGAGGTACTACTAACTCTATGTTCATTATGTGGGACGGTACCATCCTGCACTTAGACGGAGAGGATACTCGACGCTACTATGCCAGCTCAAGCAGGCTGGAGCCTGCCGTGCAGGATGGTCTTGAGGCCGCTATGGACGGCGGTTCTCATGAGCCAAGTTCGTCTAATAAGTTCATTACTAAGGGCGAGTCTGACGCCACTACTTCTGCTCTAGAAAGTCGCGTTGCCACCGTTGAGACAGACCTTGATGCTGCTGAAGTAGACATTGATGAGATCGAAGAAACTCTTAACAGCACTCCAACTCTATTTGAAACTTCCTCTGGCTCTACGAAAGCGATCGGCGGACTGCTTGGAGGCTACCTACCTTTTCTCGGCTTTGCTTCTCGGGCTGGACACAACAATCCTCGTCCTACTAGCAACAACGTATCGTATAGGTTGAGAAGCCCCACAGACTCGAGCAGTCCGTCTTCGAGCAACGCTGCTTTTAACGTGTGGACGATAATCTCCGGATTTGATCGGATCATGACTGAGACGGCTTCCAATGCTTCCTCTACAAATCCATATCACGGTGAGCACGCGATGGACTCAACAATAGTTATAAATGGCGGAATAGGTATATTTGGGAATACATACGTATTCGCCCATACAGGAGTCTCCATCGATGTCGATGATCATAGAAACTGGATTGGAGGAGACAACTCTGGAGCGAACACCCACGGAATCATAGACGATGGTGACGGCTACGGGGAGTGCCCAGTTTCTCTTGCCGAATCGGCAAAATATGGAACACAGCCCTTCTTATATTCTAGCGGAGGCGGCAGCCCTACCATGTTTTGGGGCGGGCACCACTGGGAGTTACGAAATCAACAGGTATCGACCAGCGTGATGTATGCAAAGGCACAAAATGCCCTTTTTGGAAGAAACTATATTTATATCCGGCCTATCGACGGAAACGATCAGACAAGCTCTGATTACAATTGGGAGTTCGGTGACGGCACTTCTACTGATAAGATGTATTTCTCTAATGGAATCGAAGCTAAGATATCTAGGCACCCCCCAGGGTATGACATTGCGGCAACGGATTCTAGCGGCTTGCCGGACTCAGGCGGGAATGACAACATAAACTTGGGCATCCGCAAGTTTGGATCTTCTTACGGAGATGATGAAGGCTGGTGGATGTGTATAGGAAGCTGCTACCTGGTGTACGATTCTGTGCATGCAATGACAACTATGGACGGTGGAGATTGTGAGACGTTTGGTCCTGTGGCGGACTGGGCGAATGCACTTCCGCCGCCCAGTATTAGGGAGCCGCGAGTTAGTACTTCCTCCGAGGGGGGTGGTTCTGCGGGTAGCGATGGGAGCGGCTTTTCCCAATCTAATGTTAAAGTTATTCCCTTTACCAACAACGGTGGGGATGTGAGGCTCTTATTGCCCCTAAGAATTAATGCGTCGCTTCCACTGACTTTAGACCCGGACGATGCGTATAAGGGGGGTGTTGCCCCTGCTAATCCTTTGAACAGCGATTCCGTGAGTTGGGTGGCGGCCTCTCCAATCGGTCATGGCATTACGGGTTCCGAGTCTGTTAATGATTGGCCGGCACCAAATACTGGTATTGATATGGGTAGTGATGAACAGAAGCAAAATGGGGTCGCTAACCAAAATGGGGCCCAACTGGATCTTAAGCCGTTACTGCCGCAATTGGACATTTCTAGCGTTACTTTTAGGATCTGCCAAGAGTTGAACAAAGTAGCTGGGGGAAGTAATGGTGAAGTTTTTGAGCTCGCCATTAGGCCTGCCATTGACTCTGATGTTCACTCCGCCCTATCCACAAGCGATGGAGACTTCACGACCGAGTTCCTTAGAGAACACACCTGGGCATGGGGGGAAAATGAACAGGGCGTTAATATTGAGTTTGATTGGCCGACCACCTCTAACTTCTACACCCCCGTCTTTAAGACAAAGTGCCAAAATTCGGGTCAGGTAATTTTTACTCCTAATCAGTCGGATACCCACGTAACAAGAGCGTACGGCGTGTGGATTACCGGGTACAAAGAAAAGTGCAATATGGTGCCTAACTGGTCTAATGCTTCCATAACCAAAACGCTTAATATCTCTAGACTAAGCCAACTTGAAGATACCGACGTATAGTGAGATAAGCGAAAAAAAACGTGGGGAGCAGCTCCCCACGTTTTTGTCTTACTGAACAGACATACTCTTAATTTTCTTGAGAACGTCCCGCACAAGGAATGGAGTGAACGCTACTGCTCGAGCGTTTTCAATTCCGATAGACTCAGCGTAGTCGTATAGATCGCTTTCTGCTAAATTTCGGATCTGTGTCTCGCTAAGGATATTTGCGGTTGGGGCAGCATCTGGAGTAGCTACTGCCTTAGTTTGATCTGCATCTGCAACGCGGCTCGGAGGTTCATCATCATGGTGGCTAATAGCTGCCTCTGCAAGCTGTACGGCTTCTTGCTGCTCTAAGGCACTATGAACACTATCCCCATCTGATGCTGTCTCTTCTCCAGTAAGGTATTCGAAGTCCTCGATAATCCCGTCCATAGGCACGTCAGGCCACTCGTGTGGTGGGCTATCCCCAAACAGCTTCTGAGCGATCAGTTCTTGTCGCCTAAGTATGATGTCGGCAAGAACAAATACGCCTCGTATGCCTGCCCTAGCTCTATCAATCATATCCTCTATATCGAAGTCAATTTCTAGTCCGCTAGCTATAGGCATTTCGGGAGCGTCTTCCTCCTCGACTTCAACGTGATCTGACAACTGAACTACATTCTCGTCAGACACTCCGTTATCCTTTTGCTCCGCTTGGTACTTTTCTTCCTCCTCCTTAACGGAGAATGTATTTACGATAACTTCGGGACCTGTAGGTCTTGGATCAAACTCGGTGCTTTCCGGAGCTTCATTTACTTCAGCATCTGAGAACTCAATGTTTAAGATTCTCTCGATAAGGTGTTCTGCAGCCTCTCCACGCTTAGAGCGGTTGCCTGTTACTGCCAGGTGCAGCTGTTGTAGAGGCCTCTTGTTCATGCCCTCTAACTCAATCTTTCGCTGCTCTCTCTTGTCCATACCTTCTCCTGTATCTGTAGGACTTTCTTGAGACACCTCTGGTAAATCCAGAGATTCTTCTACTTGTTCAGTACTATTAGAGTCGGCCTCGACGGTAGCCTCTTCTTCCGGCTCCTGTATGACTTCTACCGACTCTTCTTGCTTTGGGATAATTCCCATAGCCTCATCTAACATTGCAAGGGCATCCTCCGCCCTAGGGTACCTGTACCCTCCCTGTATCTGTACTATGTGTTCACCATAGTTCCACACGCCGTCTCTCTTGGCATCTATGATTCGTGCCAACGTATGCGGATCAAACTGTCGAAAGGCGTGAAGTACCTTACTTCCTTTCATGTCAAAGACTTCTTGTGCGAGCTCAATAAGAAACGGTTTCGAACTTCGTAAGGCAAGCAAGTCTGCGGTTGGGGTATCTGGATCTACTTTTCTATACATATCTTCTCCTAGGACACTAGATCTTTATTATCTGACCAGCACTCTACTACTTGGTGGTGTGGGCATGTGGGGCAGTGCATATCGCACGTTAGAACAGAAGTAAGCATCTTCTTGTTGTTATTTACGAATGCATAGGTTTTATCTCTCTGTTCGTAGAGAGGGTCATCTACGTCTATAGGATCTCCTGCCAGTAAGCTTATTAGATCATCTCTGTGGAGTGACCTACTGGCATTAGGGAATCCTATTCGACTGCAGATTTGGGCAAGCTCTGAATTACTCATCAAAGGTATCTTGCCCATGTCTAAGTCAAACTCCTCCTCTACAGGCTCCTCTACTTTCTTTTTCTTCTTGGGGGCAGCTTTCTTTACCTCTACTTTTGGTGGCGGCTCTACAGAACCGGGCAGCTTTCCTATTACATGCTCTTCCAGCACTTCTACTCGCTTTACTAAATCAAGCAGGAGCTGGACTACTTCAGACTGACGCAGGCTCATATGAGTCCTCCTTTATATTAAGAGGCTTCAGTATGGCTACCAGGCGGTTGTCTTCTGCTGGACGTTTGTGGGCTAGCACACTGAAGTTATTTCGGTCTCTTATACCTACTAGTTGACTAATACAGTCTTCCACTAGCTTTATCATGTTGCTGGTATCTACATCTTTGAAAGGGCTCTTTACTCTCTTATCTTTCCCGTAGGTCAGGTTGTAGATGTCTTCGTCCTTCATATAGAACCATATATGCAGCTCGTAGGTGGCTTCTTGATCTGCCTTAAATGATATAAGCTCCCATTTGTCGGCACCTCCCAGCTCTGCAATAAACTTATTCTTAAACTTCCTTCCTGCGGAGGAGAGTATTCTCCTTCCGCTTCTTTGGAAGTAAAGAGCATTTACAGATACTGGAAGTTCTGGCCACTCGAACCTAATAGAACCACTCATTTAGACCTCAGTGGTCTACGCCATTTAGTTGAACTCTCGGCTGCTACTTCTTCTTTGAATCCTTCTGCCCTTCTGCTTTGCTCCCGACTCATACTATTTAATAAGGTCGCGTAGCTTTCATTACGGGTTTCGGCTCGGTGGTAGTAGATAGAGGCTTTGAGAACACCTAGATCATGAAGTTGGTACCGCTTGTCCTGTTGAAGATAGTCTTTCAGCATTGCAGCAGGAACGCCTTCTGTTTCTTTGTAGTAGATCTTTAATGCTGACTCTACTACGGACAGCTTCTTCTTACAGATTGTCAATATATTCTTTGCTCTAGCGGCCTCGCTCCGTACGTAGTTTCTCCATCTTGTGAGGAATCCATAGTACTTAGCGAGCGCTATGTCTGTAAGTTCGGTGACGTCTTCTGGCCCTTCTGGGTCTACCCACCTAACCTCTACTCCTTCTGGCCCCTCTATACTAACCTCTGTCCAGGCCACTAAGGACTCCAGACCCGCAGGTAGTTCAGGCCTATTAAGGACTGGGATTATTGAAGACCCTACCAGGTCTCCCTCTACCTGCTCTAATACTCCCTCAAATAGCTCTGTAAGCTCATCTACAGATAGAGTTTCCGGCCCCTGGTTTTCTGCTATAGGAAACTTACTCATACCTTACTCCTAATTTCCGGTTTGCATGACCATGCATATGGGCACTGCCGGCATAGGTACTCTTTCGTTATCCTTTCTGGCATAGACCCATTTTTGGTCTCTTTGATTATCGATTCTGCTCTTGCGGCCAGGTCGTGCCATAGCCCTTTAGAGATAGGTACAACGAACTCCTTAATACTTCCTGTGTCTTTGTTTATGTAGAGGTAGTTCATTCTCCTGACGTCTAAAGGAACCGCGTAAAGTGTTCCCTGCTTCTGGTGGTCCTTCTTGGCACTAGACAGCTTATCGAACCCTTTACGAGAGATGCTTTTGATCTCTATTCCAGTCCTCACAGCTGGAGTAGTTACCACTCCATCGCAGTGTCCTTTCAGCTTAGTCCTTTCGTGATCTACGGGTACCTCTAGCTCACAAGCATCTCCGAGGGACTTCTTGAGAGACCCTTGTAGAATGTCATGGCATACGTGCCCTACGTCAAAGATTCTTCTTAGGTGAGAGCCAATCTTTTCTCTCTTATCTGTACCTAGTATTCCGTAGGCTATTCTTCGATCACACTGGAATACGCTAAACTCTGATGGATGGACACAAAATTTAGCCCTTCCGCTATCTCTTTCATTTAGGCTCACCAAGTACCGATCTAGCGCTGTACACAAATCGGCTGAGGCTGAGACTTTAAGATACTTTACAGAGTACGGTAGAGGTGCTTTGCGTTTAGTAGCTACGCATTTCTTACTAAACCCGCAAGAGAAGCAGCTACTTTCCCTACCTACATGGGGAGACTTCCCATCCACCCTCTCTGAGAGTTCCTTTACATCTTCTAGTACTTCAGTAGCAACAATAGATAAGTCTCCAGAAATGCTAAAGGACGCCCATTTCTGATTGTTTCTATTTACTACAATAACAAAAACCCTCTTCTTGTTTAGAAGGTGAGCTTTCGTAGCTGCAAGGGCTGTTACCCACAAAGGAAGCTTTCCCGATTCTGTGGAAGATGCAAATCCCCCGTCGGGAAGCACTGCTACGTCTATAAGACAGTCCTCTATGCATCCTATAAGACCAACATCTATAAATCCTGCCAAGGTGCCCTTCTTGGGTACCTCTAGGCGATCTCCGTAGCAGTCTTTGAGGTACTTAAATACTAAGTCTTTTATGCCTTTCTCAATCGAGTCTACTATTATTGCGGGGCCTCTCTTTGGCTTATCCCAGTCTTCTCCTATGTACCTTAGGTAGTGCTGATACGTGCAATCTGACCTGACTATGTCCTTTAGAGTTACTTCATAGCCAGTCCAGTCATTTTCTATCTGGCTATAGATAAGCGGCTTCATTTCCATATTTATTCCTGGGTTTGTGGCGAGAGCCGCTTGAACTCCGCTTCAGTTAATATCCAAGGTGTTGGGTTCATTCCTTCAATCCACATAGGAGTCATTAGCTCCTCGGGTTTGATAGTTGCTCCCTTTCCATTTACTTCGATCATTCCCTGCGCTTCTTTTATGTTGAAGTGCTTCGGGACAGATGCAAGGTAGTCATCTCGTACTAGAACTATCCTAGTAGGCAGGCTTCCTATTTCTATGTGCAGCATAGGCTCTTCTCCTGCTTCTAGGGCACCTCTACATAGCTTCTCCCACACTGCAGTAGTAAGCCTATATTTGTCCGATTTTGTTTGTTTAGATTCTACTCTCCATCCGTGAATCATTCGGCCATCGCCATCTTCGTTGACAGCTCCAGACATTAAAGTCTCTCGAGCTCCTACGAGCGCGTTAGCTCTTTTCTCTTGGGAGACCCAAGCCTTCTTTTGGAAATGCTTGGGTACTCCGGTTGATTTGTGTCTAGGACAGTGCGGCCAGTGCTTCACATTATCTATGATTTGTACTGATCCGTCTTCTGTCCTTTTGCTCGATACCTTTATTGTTCCTCGTGCATCACATAGCTTACATCTAGTCTTCAGCGTCCTGTCCATTTAAGTACCCCATCACTTCTGTCTTTATCTGTTCTGTTACTTCTGGGTTCTCGTTCATGTACCCAATTACTCTGTCTCTTCCCTGTCCGATCTGGTCTTCTCCTCGAGAGTACCAAGCCCCTTTCTTAGCAATAGATCCAGACGCTACGCCGTAGTCTAGGAGCTCGCCTTGCCAAGAGATACCTCTTCCAAATACCAAGTCGAATTCTGCTGTACGGAAAGGTGGAGCTAATTTGTTTTTGACTACCTTTACCTTTACTCGATTTCCAGTAACTACTTCGCCCTTCTTGATAGCTCCTACCTTTCTAACGTCCATACGAACGGAAGAATAGTACTTGAGCGCATTACCACCAGGAGTGGTTTCTGGGTTTCCGTATCCTCCAATCTTCATACGAAGTTGGTTGATAAATACGACTGTAGTTCCTGTAGATCCAATGATTGCGGTTAGCTTTCGCATTGCCTTAGACATAAGCCTGGCCTGCAGACCTACCTGCATTTTATCGATGTCTGCATCTAGCTCTGCTCTAGGTACCAAGGCAGCGACTGAGTCCACAACAATCAGATCAACATTCCCACTTTTGATTAGATGCTCTACTAGGTGGAAGGCATCCTCTCCGCATGCAGGCTGGTTGATAAGCAAGGACTCAAGGTCTACCCCTACGTCCAGCGCGTACTCTGGAGTTAGCGCATGCTCCGCATCGATAAAGGCGGCGACCCCTCCTGACTTCTGACATTCTGCAATGACATGAAGTGTGAGAGTAGTCTTACCTCCCGCCTCGGGACCATAGATTTCAACGATCCTACCTCTAGGTAGGCCATATCCTCCTAAGATGTAGTCAAGTCCCATACTCCCTGTAGAGATGTTCCCTTTAGACTTCACTTTAGTGGCGTGCTTACCTCTTAGAGTTCCTAGAGTGCCTTCTCCCATCAGCTTGTTTGTACTAGCGACCAACTCTTCTAGGACTTTGCCCCGCTCTGCCGTAATTATCTTCTTCTTACCTTTTGGCATTAGTGTCTTCCTTTTTCTTCTGCTCTTCTTTTCTACGTTTAGCGTTCTGCTCTATGCGTCTTTGCTGTGCCTTTGACGCAGCTTTTGCGTGAGCTTCTTTCTCTTGTTCCGTAAGTACTACGGCTCTCTTCTCCATGGGATCCTCCTTGGGGCATCGGACGCTATAGGCTTCTTCCATGGCTCCGATGTAATAGTTCTTCGTCCATAAGTTCCACTTAGGATCAAACTCCTTAGTGAATCTGTACACTTCCCCGCAGCTGCACTCTATGAGGAGTACAACATCCGGGGAGTCTACGAACTCTTGTGTAATTTCGACTACGTCATGAATCATTTCACTTCTTTCCAGTTATTCGCAATTGTAGGCTCAGCTGGTAGTGGTACTTCCAGCGGATCTTCAAATGGATTTTCCATATGATGTTGGATAATTGCGGCAGCTTCTTCGCAGTGCTCTTCAGGGCAGTTGAAGATTAATTCATCATGGACCTGAAGCCGAGGAGTACACCCCATTTCTTTGAGCCTCTCGTCTCTCCAGCACTTGATTAAAGATTTCTTGACGATGTCGGCTGCCGTACCTTGGATGGGGGAGTTTACAGCTTGGCGCTCTGCGTGGCCTCTGATCCCCCAATTATCTGACTTTATTTTGCTCAACCTCCGGTACCTGCCAACGATAGTTTGGACATACCCATGCTTTTTCGCATGCTTCTTGAATCTTTCAATCTGCGCAGCAATACCAGGGAATGACTCTAAGTAGGAGTCTAGGTATTTCTGAGCCTCTGAGATTTCTACTGTCCTTCCTAAAGCGTCAGTCAAGTTCTGGGCTAGCTTAGGAGCAGCGATACAGTAGATGATGCCGAATCCTACAGCCTTAGCCGCTTGCCTCATCGTAGCCGCCCGCTCATCCTCTGCTGCTTTGAGCTTCATGAACTCTTCGTAGGGGATCTTCATCATTAAGCTAGCTGTATAGGAGTGCATATCCATGCCTTCCCTAAAGCACTTAATCATGTTCTGGTCGCCAGAAGCATGCGCCATAATCCGCATCTCGAGCTGGCCATAGTCCGCACCGATTAACTTACAGCCTGGTTCAGCTACAAATGCCCCACGAATACCATGCCGATCTTTTCCCGGCCTAGGAATGTTCTGTAGGTTTGGCTCACTGCTTCCAAGTCTGCCAGTTAGCTTAGTTGGACTGTAGCTCGTGTGGATATTTCCATCGCTTGCTACGTGCTTCATCAAGCCCTTTGCGTACGTCCCAAGCAACTTACTTGCTTTTCGGTATGCCAGTAGCTCCTTGCATATGGGTATATCGTTTGTACTAGCAAAGTACTCTAAAGATTCTTCATCGCAGCTGGGAGCACCCGTTGATGTCCTCTTTTTCGGCTTAATCTTAAGCTCATCAAAGAGAAGTTTACCAACTTGTTTGGGCGAATTTGGATTAACTGGATATCCCGCGAGTTTATTGATCTCTGCGGCACGCTCCTCCATTTCTTGGGTCAAAGACTCTGAAAACTGATTTAGCATCTCAGTGTCTATTCGTATGCCTCGTCTTTCCATCTCAAAGAGGCACTTGATCTGAGCTTCTTCTATGTACCAATAGTGGTCGCTTAGAGACCAAGTTTTATCCCCCCATACATCGACTTTCTGCAGCTGCTCTAAAAGGAATAGTACAAGTTTCCTAGTTACCCAAGCGTCTAGTGAGCCGTAGTCTAAGAATCTTTCCCACTGCTCATGTCCTGGGACAATATCTCTGGGATCTGCTTTGCCTACAATTAGCTTATACTTGCTCATAGGAATCTTGAAGTAGTCCCAGGAGCAGTCGTCTAGCTTGTGTCTGTTCTCTCTAGTGTCCTCGTCCAGTAGCCAATCTAGTACAAGACTGTCTGCTATTTTTCCCTTTAGGTAAATTCCTGCATTTGCTAGTCGATGTGCGTCAAACTTGTAGTTGTGCAGGCATTTCATGATGCTTTCGTCTTCTAAAACATCTTTGAAATGTCGGATGTACTTTCTTGGTACAAAGTACCTCACTTCTTCCGATGGACACAGGCCCATATATAAGACCTGATCATCCATCTTTCCGTACTTCTTACCCAGCGTTTCTGTATCTACCGCAAGGGCAGAGGAGGCTTTGCATGCTGCTACAGCCTCCTCCACCAGTTGTGTAGTGTCCACGTAGGTAGGTTCTGGAACGTCGACTATAAATCGCATAGTCCCTCCAAATCTGTGACTAGTCCTACTAATTCAGGGAGTGGTCCCACTCCTAGGTCTCCTTCTCCTCCGCTCGACTCCATGAGTGACGACAGGGCTTCTACTCTCTTGCAGATCTCTTTCGTCCTATTGGAGAAAGAGCGTATTCTTCTTACCTCTGAAGTAGTGAGTTCCTGTGTACTTTGAGAGAATCTATCGACCGCCGTTAGTAACTCTGAGGCAGTCCCGATGGCTTGGCGGTACAAAGCACACCACGCATCATAAGAGGCGTAGTTTATGATCTTAGCTATCTCCTCATCAGGAGCGCCATGCCACCGTAAGGCTCCAATACCTTTGATGGCATCCCCGTATCTCCGACTCTTTATCCGTTCTTCTAGGGTCAAGTCATTAGCTACGCTAGCTACTTGTGGATCATAAAAGCTTGTGTCTCCTTTGATCAACTCTTCTGCATGAGCTGGAGATATCCAACAAGCCATGCTTGCGTCTATAAAAATATCTCTCCCATCTTTATCTACTTTGATATCACTGGCGTTAAGAGGCATTAGCAGCCCCACAACGCCCTTGTCCTCTTTGTCTATCAAACCCAGTGCAGGAAGATCCCCAGCGGACTTTACCGGACAGAACTGTGTGTTGAGGATTACATGAAATCCGGCGTCTACTACGCCTCTCATAAGTCCGCCATCAATATTTATTACCTTGCCGTCTACGTTAAATATGTATGACTTGGCTTGCCCTCCTCCGGATATAAGCCTTTTCATACTGGTGCCTGCCTTTGCATACACAGGGTCTGCTTTTCCAAGGGCAAGCATTTCTGCTAGATCTACACCAGTAAACGCATACTCATGTGAATCGAGTAGTGCCTCTACTCGGTCGTAGTCTATAGAGGTTGCCCCTATGCTCCTGCTGACCAATACAGGCTCTAGCTCTTTCCCCGTAGCAGGTAGGAATCTATCTCCTGTAAATTCTCGGGCATTGAGTATTCTGTAGTCTACTCGTTCCTTATTGTGTTCTTGTTGACGAGAGAACTCGAGTATTTCTCGATCAATATATTTCTCTGCATCACTCAGAAGTATTGCCCAAGAACCGCTGGTAATCGCTGCTTGCCTACCTTGTGATGCGACTATGTATGCGTTCCCTAGACTGTTTTCTATCTCTGCGGTTATCTGCATTTCTATCTCCGTATATCTCTACTAGTTTCTGTTCTGGCACCTCTCCCAGCATATGACACAGAGACATATACTTATCGAAGTGCCCGCTACCCTGTTTAGAGTAGCGGGCACCTGACATAATGAAGTGGTACGCTTTTCTAGCTCTTAGGTGATCAAGAGCTTCTTGGCGCTTAGTCCACCCCATCTACTCTCCTATCGTTTACGCCAGGACTTACTGCTGCCGTTAGTGCTGTTGTTGTACGCCATACTTTTGGGTACGTCATTCTTATACGGGTTTTCTCGATTAACTGCCTTAGCTTGTCTATCGAGTACTTCTTGGACATAGTCCTCCGTACTGTCGAACTTAGCAGGATCCAGCATCTCCGGACGGTAGTGCCACTTTAGATCCATAGGCTTCAGGATTTCATCGAGGTCCTCATCAGACATTCCCATATCAACTAAGTCTTGCTCGAGGTTACTAAACTCCTGCCCCTCGTGCGTGATCGTATAGTTGATGCTTCTTGGGTTTGTCCTAGCCCTGCCGTTGATAGTGGTTTTCTCTCCGGTAGCTGTGATCTTCAGTAGCTTGTCAAACATGCTTCCACGTTCTGCTTCTACTGCCTCTCCGTTTGCTCGCTCGATGATAGCGACCTCTTTAGCGTAGTCGTTTGCACCGCACTCAGGGCACGTATGCTTAGACAGGTAAAAAGACTCTTTCTCAGCGCTGGACATAACTTGGAGCTCTTTCTCGCCTTTGAGTTCAGTATCGCAACTAGCGCAGCTGAATCCGATAGTTCCTGGAAAGATCTCTTTGCCAAACAGCTCATCGTCATCGTTGATACAAATGTTCTGGAGATCGCTATGGACATCCATAAGTTGGTTATATCTATATTCCGACAAGCTCCACGCTTTGTGGCCTCCGAACAGTCTATCCATTCCGGATTCGCACATTTTACAGCGTCTCGGATCCCCGTTTGGGTGTGAGCTATCGCACTCGTGATAGACCATTTTTCCGTCTACTATCTCGGAGTGGAAGTACCGGAAGTCTACTAGCTCAAGAGCGTATTGCATCTTTTGCGATAGGTTCCTGTAGTCATCTTCTCCGTATTCAGACTGAGACCAATAGTGGTGGATAACGTCTCTACCGCCAAAGTCTGGGTGATCTGCTGTAGAGATACGATATCTACCGCCTACAAATGACTGGCGGTATCTGTACGGTCCTTCTTCTGGCTCTAAGAATCTGACAAGTGCAGTCTTCTTCCAGGTTTGTCCGTCTCTCATACCTTCGAGTTCGCTCAAGCTCGGACCAAGCTTAAAGTTTGAATCTTCCCACGGAGGCCAGATCTTGTTTTGTCTAGATCTTGCTTGTGGTCGTTCTTCTCGGTTGACTGTGAATGCTCTCATTCGTCTCATTTTCTTCTCCATGAAGTATATTGGCTTCGTTGATGGGCTCTTAAATGGCCGGTTGTTTTTGCGTTGTTGATTATTGATTCAGCTTCTTCTACTGTTAGGTCATCTGGGCTTGTTCCCACCTCCATATGTTCTGGGTATTGGCACAGAAAGGCTCGGTCTGTTCTTGAGAGCCGTTCAGCTATTTTATCTGCCGCAGATCCACCAGGCCGGTCAGAAAATGACTTTCCTGGCTCATTATCAAGTAGGATGTACTTTGGGCCTCGTACCCGTTCGAGCATCCTTTGCTGATCCCTAGTTAGGGATGATCCCTGTAGCGCAACTGTATGGGTATACCCCATCTGCTTTAGCCACAAGCACCCTTTATAACCTTCAACGATTATGATGGGCAGAAGGTCGTCTGGAGCAGAGAAATACGTAGCTGCATATACCTCATGAAACCCGTATAGATGCTTTCTTGTGAGAGGCACGTAGCCTGGGGCTATGTCCTTAAACACTTCATCATATACTTTGTATCTTGGGTATTGAACTCCGTTATGCGCTCTGCCACTAACTCCTACTAGCCTTCCTTTATAGTCCCGTATTGGGAATGTGATTCTATTCTCTCGTTTATCAAATCCTATGTCTTGTTCCTTTAGAAACTCCATATCGAACCCCAAATTCAGCATTTGAATAGGGCATTCGTCAAATGACGATAGAACATACTCAGGTAGGACTTCCCAATCCTCTCTCAGCTCTGCTTTTCGTCTTGTGAACTCCGATGCCTTTGGCATCAGATCATCTTTCGTTACTAGCCGATCTACCTGCTTTCTTGTAAACCCAAGCTTGTACAGAAGCTGGGGAAGAGCTCCTCGCAGTGAGCAAGAGAAGCATATCCACAGCCCAGTATCTAGGTTGACGATGAAGGCTCTCTTAGAGCCACAGAATGGGCAAGTTGCTCTAAGGTTTCCTTCGCCGGTTGGTCTAACATTTTGCAGGTACTTGTTCGTTATGTACTGTACCTGTGATTCCACTAAGTTCTCCGGAATGGCTTCCTAAAGGTATTTCCATCGAACTTACCGGAAGCACTGCCTTTGACAGCTTTATCTGCGTTATTCCTACTCTTGCTTTGATTTTCCTCATCCTCTGATTCGGAGTACTTTCTTACCCACGAATAGTCGTTGTCTACTACCTCTCCGAAGGATTCACATAGAGTGGCATCTAGCGTCATGCCTAAGCCTTCTCTCATGCTACGGCCTGCGTTTACAAATAAGGCCATTCGGTCGTTAGATCGATCAGTAACTACTCTTAGGGCTCCATCCACCCTTCGGGTGATGTGGTCACTCCATGCATGCTCGGTATCATTGATTCCTCGTACTTTTGATCCTTCTCTGTTTGCATGTCCTGCAAACACCAGAGGGACTTTAGCCTTGTCGGCCATATACGACTTCATCTGATCTGCTACTCTAGCTACATACCGATGTTCTCCATTCACCTTCCCGGACATGGCATCATCTGCCATACTCTTGAAGTAGTCATGGAATACGATTTGCGGCTTATGCTCTTCGATAGACGCCTTAAACCCAGCAATTCCATCTGCAATATCAGTGATTACAAACCGGCTAGTATCGGCCATCTCCTTCATACATTCGATGAGACGCTCTTTCTCTGCAGTAGTTAGGTTGCCTTTTACTAAGTCAATATATCGGAATCCACATGCTATGGCGTAGATTCGCCACTTCAGCTCTTCCGCTGACATCTCTCTAGTAAAGAACAAGACCTTAAGGCCCATACTCCAGTAAAACAGCGCCATATAAAGCAGTAGAAATGTCTTTCTGGACTTCTGCCTTCCGTATATGTAAAAGCAGTTTCCTCCGCACAGTCCCACTGTGTTGTTATTGAAGTGCTCCCAAGGCCACGGGTAGCCGATTAGTCCTTGCCCGCTCTGGAGCATTTCAATCTGCTTTAGTGTTTGGTCACTGTCTTCTCCAACAACATAAGTATTGTTGTCTTGTGTATTTCTGCTGCTAATTGCCTCTGACAGCTGCAGCAGAATCTTTTTAGCCTCCCACGGGTCACTCCCGTTTAGATTCGACACACTAAGCATTGCTTTGTCTATGTCAGATCCCAGCTTCTTTGTTTTGAGTTCATGTACAAGAGCTTCCACTGAATCATCTGCTGATGCATGTGCATATGTAGGGCAGAGATTCTTGAAATGCTCAATACTCGGAGACTCATGGAAACTTTCGTAGTGTTCCTTGATGACATCCCAGTAGACTTGAGCCTCTTCGTTCAGCAGTCCGGGTTTATCAATCCCGGCTTTCATTGCCCTAGCTATATCTTTAGTATCTAGGACAGCAGCAATTAAGGCCAAGTCGTAGTTCATGGCAGTCTTCTCCAGGTAAAGGGGTATCCAGCCCCACGGATTACTCCGTCGGGTCACAGTTCTTTGGTCAGCTTCTACAGGTTATGGTGTCGCCACAGATAGGTCAACCTAGATGCAAGATTGATCAAGATTTCCGTGGCGACTACCTTACCTAAAATGGAGTGCTGTCCTCTGGATCCTCTTCAAATGGAAGATTGAACACTTCAACTACTTCTTGGCGGAGCGCAGTCAGGCGCGAATACACATCCTGCTTGCAGAGCTCAAACATTTCTTGTCTGCTTTCCTCATCTGCTCCACAAGGAAGCGTACACCAGGCAGACACCTCAAACTTATCCCTACCGTATTCCGCAGAGTGCCCCACTGAGATAGACAAACCTATCGATCCTGGGCGCTCTTCCTGCTCCTCTGGCGCTTTTGTGGGCACTAATGGATGCTTGCTTGTATCCCTTGAAACGACGGGCACACTATCCTTTGTTGCTGTTGCCCTCTCTCCTCTACTTCCGGTAGGAACAGTCCTACTCCGACTAGACCGACTAAATCTACTCATTTACTTCTCCAGTTGTTATCCGTACTGTTGGTTTTCTTTCCGCTACTAATACTCGGAAAGGCTCAATATCTTCTTCCTCAATCTCTCCAGATGCGACAAGCCTAGACAGGACTGAAGGATTTACGTGCTTCTCGACGAGACGATCACCATCAATCTGTGCTTGCTCGAATTCAGGCATCGCCTGAAGTAGATCATCTGTCTTATACGTTACAGATGACTTTATTTTCGAGACAGCGATTTTCCAGCCTCCTTCCTGCTCAATCTTGAGGCCCTCAGCTCCATCTTCTGGAGTAAGCAGCTTGGCTACACGGGCGATCTCTGACCTACACTCTGATTCTTGAGCAGCCAGTATTTCCAACTGAGTGTGTATTGCCGCGTTTCTCTCTTGGGCTTCCTGCTCAAGTTCTTGGATTTCTTCGCTGAGCCTAGCTTGCATAGTAGCCAATGAGTTCCGCTTACTTTGGATCTCCTCTGACACACTGCTGTATAAAGTTCTTCTAACTTTCTGCTGCTCTGATACTAAAAGTCTCAGGTCACCCAAGGACTTCTCTAGTGTTTGTACAATGTCTTCGTACTTTACTTCTTCCATTCTATCCCCTGTCTGGAGTCTCTTTGCCCCAGTAGATTTCTTCGTATGTATCTGCTACTGCAAACGCCTTACCCCACGCTTCGAATGCTCGATGCATGGGAGATCCTTCCACCTCTTCCGCATGCCTAAGCAAATAGGAAGGATGGAAAGTGGCGAACGCAGTTCTCTTGACGTCTATACATTGGCCTTTTGTTATGGCCGTTAGTCTAGGGATCGTAGGGTCATTAGCCGTAGACGTGATGGAGCGAACCCCCTTCACTAGTGCCTTGGCCGCTGTTCCTCCTAGAATAAGTATTACTAGTGGATCTACGATCTCTATTGTTCTGTGTAGTCTCTCCTTGCAAGCTTCAATTTCTTTCGCTGATGGAGGTCTATTCTTGCCATCCTTGACGGGTCGGCATCCTACGGCGTTAGTTAGAAAAACATCGTCTCGAGTGCTGTTGAACGATCTTAGAAACTTATCTACAAGTTCCCCTGACCGCCCCACAAAGGGATTCCCGTCGAGGTCTTCCTCCTCTCCAGGAGCTTCCCCTACAATAAGTACCTTTGCGTCTGGGTCTCCCTCTCCGAATACAACGGAGTTCCTAGTTTCACAAAGACCGCAGCGCTCGCAGTTTTCCCACTCATCTACTAACTTTTGTAAGAGGCCGTACTTTTCCTCTCTGTCCATTAATCATCCTCTGTAGTTATGAAGTACGGATACTTTAGTTGGGATAGATGCCGCCTTAGCTTGTTGCACATGCTTTTGCATGGCCCAATTCCGGCATCTTCAAATATGATCACTATAGGCTTTTCTGCTCTCTGGCTCCTTCCTATGATCTGTTCAAATCGCCCCTTGTCTGTAAAGGGCATGGTTATCATTACGGTGTTTAGGTCCGACCTATCTAGGCCGTCCCTAGCTAGCTGAGTAATGGCAAATACTATTGGATTATTGGCTAGGATACCTGGCCTTTCTTCTCCTTTGATAGCGCCATAGATTACTCCTGATTTATCCGGGAAGGACTCACTCAGGTCTTTAAGATGGGCAACTCGTTCCGAAAGTACAAGAGACACTCTTCCGTCTTCATTTGCTTCTCGTACAACTTTCTTGATGAGCCGATTTCTCCCTTCATGCTCTCCTAGCCATGTATACAGTCTTGGCAGCGATATGTCTCCGTATCTATCTTGCAAGGATCTAAGTTCCTGTTCTGACGCCACTACTCCCGTTTGGTAGAAAAACACCTCTGGGATGTTTTCGTGCAACAAGTTCTGATAAAGAACATCTCCGGTGTGGTACCTGTACAGCGCATCCAGTCCATCTTTTCTGAATGGAGTTGCTGATAGGCCCCAGCGAAGTCCATATCCAATGGCCGCAGACTTATTGAAGTAAGGAGCACCGAGTCGATGGACTTCGTCATATATGACTACTCCAAAGTGGTTTCGGAACTCCTCTGAAATATCATCGGCAGAGTTTGCCAATGAGTGCACAATTGCAATTGCTATCGGCTTATCTTTCCATTCCCAGCTGTCGACAGGTCCTTGTACCCAGCCAATTTCATGCTCTTGAACATCCGTGTGCTCTACGATCCTGAGCTTCCATTGATAGGCTAGATCCTTAGTAGGTACGACTACTAGTGCAGGCGTACCTACTGCTGCCCATGCATGCAATGATATTACAGTCTTTCCCTTACCGCATGATAGAGACAGCACTCCGCTCCCTCTATCTACTAGGCTTTTCTTGCCCAGCTCTTGGATTGAATCACGTAGGCTGTAAGTGGTTCCTACATTGATTGCAGGGAAGTTATTTGGAGTCGTGTCTCGTATCGCAAACGGTAACTTCCTATAGTTTTCATACTCTATGAATTCTCTAGGAACTCTCAAGTGATGTTCGCAGTCTTTCCAGGCTACGATATCGTCCCTTCCCTCCATTGGGAACGTAAGAGATTTCTTAATCCCTTCGATGTTTTGCATGTGCGCTTTTGGAAGCCACAAATAATCTGATCTATATCCCATATCAGGATTCATTCTTTTATCTCCGTCCATAAAATCTTCGTCTGGTAAAGAAGTATGCTATTTCGCTAGCTACTGCAGCAATAGCTACTTCCAGCATCCGTAATCCCAAATCTGCTAAGATGGATCCCATACCAGGAGGTTTGTATATCTCACCTTCCTGATATACTTCAGGTGGTCCATAGGCGTAAGGCCTGTCTGTATCGTCTACTACTGTATATATTGTTCCGTTTTCTTCCTGCCTTCCCCTAACTGAGTTTTCTGGCCTCCTTGCTACTTCCGCATTTCTGGGGGCTCTGAACCTAGCTGTATGATCTTCTTTAGTTTCCTTCTTTGGCTGAGAAGATCTCGCTCTAAATCTTCCAGTTGATTTAGACTGGCTTGGTTGCTCCCCTTGAAATGAGTATGTCCTTTTATTTGACGGTCCCTTTGTGGACTGCCGTTGCATTCTTTCATATAGATTCATTATCCTTCCTATGGCATAGCGTGATAGTGTTTAGTGGATCAATGTTCTTATGCGAGATAAACTCGCGTTTTGACGGAGGCTTTAATGAGCTACAGCGCCGGTATTTTTGATATTTATGATGACGGTGGGGAGGCGCTAAAGAGCGTCTTGCCGGACCCGACATCTAT
>MDTA01014649.1_pt1 | contig 21015 bp, 33 predicted proteins | sample 811151 | NCBI WGS metagenome assembly MDTA01 (sample SAMN05326648, study PRJNA326480) | marine metagenome | isolation source: seawater | place: Indian Ocean: South | collected 2010 | reverse complement strand
TAGCTTTACTTTTAATTCTGATGGTTATACTGATGCTAGATTTTCTGCAAGACAAGTACAAATGAAAATTGAAGGCTCAGTTACGCAAGATTTTCAAGTTGGAAAGATTAGACTTGATGTGCAACCTAGAGGTCGCAGATGATTGATGCTTCTAGTAAAAGCCAATACATACAAAGAATTACAAATGCTAAATTAGATGTTAGTGGCACAGGCTCATTAGAAACAATTTATACTGCGCCCGGAACAACTGAATTTGATTTTTCTGTTTTAGAGTCTATCTTAGTGGGCGATGATAATGGACAAGCGACAACAATAGATATTGTCGTAACAACAGGCGCTTCAAACCATTATTTGTTTAAGCAAAAAAATGTAGCAGCAAATGAAACAATAGAATTACTTAGCAGAGATTTAGTTTTAAAAGCTGGAGAACTTCTTAAAATACAAGTAAGTCATGCAAATATTAATGTTTTTGTAAGTTTAGTTGAGTATGCAAAAGGCGATTAAAAAAGAAGATTGGGAATATTATTGGGAACACTCTAAAAAGTTTATTGAGCCAGCGCTTAAACACCAGGACTCCTATACAATAGACGACATAGAAGATAAAATAAGACATGGATTTTTCCATTTATGGCCAGGCAAAGAGTCTGCTTTTGTTACAGAAATAGTACGTCTGCCACAAATTACAATTATGAATTTAATGTTTTGTGGTGGTAATTATAAAGAATTAGAGCAAATGCTAGAGTCTATTGAAAAATTTGCTAAAGCTATAGGCGTAAAAAGGCTTTATGGCGGTGGTCGAAAAGGTTGGGTACGCAAGATAAAACATCTTGGTTTCCAAGAAGAAAGTTTAATTGTTAAAGAATTATGAGTGCAGGAAAATCAAAAACATCTGAAAGAGCAGTAGTACCTGACTATTTACAAGACCTTTATACAAAAGCATCTGAAATTGGTTTAGAAAGCGCTGATTTAGATTTTCAACCTTATGCAGGACAAATGGTAGCTGGTCTGACACCAGACCAAATAAAAGCTATGACAACCACAAGGAGTATATTCGATCAAAGCATGGGTTTTGATCCTAGAAGCGCAATTAGTGGTTTGATAAATAGAGAAAGTCCAAATGTAGAGTCAGCTTCTTTAATGGATGGTTTATCAACCTACCAAAGCAGATTAGAAGATGATGTTATAAATTCTTATCTAGCTGATGCAAACAGACAAAGAGATTTATTAGAGTCAAGAGCGCAAGATAGAGCTATAAAAGCTGGCGCTTTTGGTGGTAGTCGTTCTGCTTTATTAGAGTCAGAAGCTACAAGACCTTTAGATGAAATTACCTCGCAAACGATTGCTGGTCTTAGATTAAAAGGTTTTCAGGATGCAGCGATGTTAGCTGATAGGGATGCACAAAGAAGGCAACAAGCAAATAATTTAACATCACAACTAGGTTTAAGACAAATGGGCCTACAAGCTAATTTGTTGGGCGGACAATTAGCAGACCAATATAGAAATCTTGGACTACTCTCTAGTATTGGCGAACAACAAAGACAAATAGATCAAGCTAATTTATTAGCAGATAGAGATGAATTCGACAGAGAACTTGATTTTCCACTAAGGCGTTTAGGACTACTAGGCGCAGCTTCCGGGCAAATATCTCCTTCTGTTATTGGCAGAGATAGTAAAACAAAATCTTTTGAATTAGATGCTATGGATGTCTTTAAAGGCATGACAGGTCTAGGCTCTCTTGGTATGGGGCCGCTTGGCGGTGTTTCTACTGATGCTTTAGCACAAATGAGTAGTGGAATTTTCGGGCCATAAGTTATGATTATTAGCAGACCAAAAACACCACAAGAAGAAGAACTGCAAGGTCTTTTAGATCAAGAAACTACAAGTAATCAACAACCAAGTCTTTTGCCTAATCAAAATATGACAATGAATAATGCGCCAGTAAATGAACTTACTGGTAGACAAAAATTTTTTAAGGGTATGAGAAATCTAGGGTTGGCTTTACAAGGTATAAATCCAACTGCTTATGATTTACAAAATCAACAAATTGCAGCTCAAAGACAAAGACTTATCGATGATGCAAAATTTAAAGAAGATAGAAGAAATATTTTTAAAAACACAAATAGAACTGATTTTGCAGAAGGTACTATGGGCGACAAAATGTATTACAGAGATTTAGCAAATCGTTTTATGCAAATTGGAGATCCTGACGTAGCTTTAAAATTTGCAGATTTAGCAAAACCTGTAAATGATGTTGAAGCAAAAAAAATGTCTTTGGAACAAAACAAATTAGAAGGAAAAGAATGGGCTAATGTAAAAAAAGGAATACAAAACTTTAGACAAATTATAGATGCCGCACAAGATGATAGTGGGGCAGCAGCTTATTCTTTAATGATTAAATATATTAAAAACCTAGACGACTCAGTTGTAAGAGAAGGGGAAGTAAGAACTTTTGGAAACTTTCAAGGTATTTACCAAAACTTCTTAAACGAATTTTCTAAAGCTAAAGGCGAAGGTTTTACACCAGAAATTAGAAATAACCTGGTGCAATTAGCACAAAAATCTGTGCAATCATTAGTAAATGACTGGGACACTTATAAAGTAAATAAAACAAATGATTTATATACTCCTTTAGGAATTGATGCAAACAGAGTGTTTGCTGGCTATGGATATGAAAGAGAAGTAGATGAACAAGGACAACCAACCGATGTTCTATTTAAAACATACACAATAGATGATTTTCAAGATAAAGGCTCAGATATTGGAAATGAATACCAAAGAAAAAACAGTTTTGATTTTTTAGGTAGGAATGAATAATGGCACAAATTAGAACTAGAGGACAAATATTAGATGTGCCAGATAATTTTGCTGAACTCTCTGCAAAAGAACAAGATGATTACATAGATGAAAAATTAGGCCCTAGCACTTTTACAAATGTTTTAAGATCAGCTATTGGTCAAGGCCTGGCTTTAGGTTTTGGCGATGAAGTTGAAGCATTTGTAAGATCGTTAGGTAGTGATAGGAAATACTCAGAACTTGTAAAAGAAGTAAGAGGAGATATAGACAGATTTAGAGAAGAAAGTCCTGTTCTTGCTTATGGATCAGAATTACTTGGTGGCGCACTTACAGGTGGCGCTGGCGTTGGAAGAACTGTTGGCTCTACTGCTTTAAGATCTGCGGCTGTAGGTGCTGGCTATGGTGCTGGTCAAGCAGATGGCGATATACAAGACAGATTACAAGGTGCAGCACTAGGTAGTGTGCTAAGTGGCTCTATGGGAGCTGCCGCAAAAAAAATATTACCGGGCGTGTCTGCACAAGCTAGACAATTACAAAAAGAAGGAGTTGAACTAACTCCTGGCATGGCATTGGAAGGAACTATTGGTAAAGGTGTAAAAGAACTAGAAGAAACTCTTACTTCATTACCTTTACTCGGAACTGGCCCTGCATTTACGAGAACAAAAGAAAGTTTTACTAAATCTATAATTAACAGGGCGCTAGATGATATAGGCGAAACTTTGCCAAATAATCTTTCCATAGATGATGCGACATTATTTCTTACTAATAAAGTAGGCAAAGCATTAGATAATTCTATTGAGTCTTTGCAGATTAAAGATGCGCAAAAACTTACTTCTCAGATGGAGTCCTTACTTAGAAGGGAAGGTGGGTTTAGTCCAAGTGAAATAAAAAATATAAAAAATTCTTTATTCAAAACATCTTTCAGTAAAGCATCTGACAATCAACTTACAGGCAAAAGTTTGCAAAATGCAGATGAAGTATTAAGAAAAAAAATAAATAGATTTAGCAGTTCTACTGATGCTGTGCAAAGAGAACAAGGAGATGCTTACCGAAAACTTTATAAACTATTTGAAGATACTCTAAAAAAAGATAACACAACATCCGATGTATCAAAATATCTTTCAGCTAAAAAAGCATACGCTAAAGAACAAGTTATTAGAAAAGCATCGACTGCATCAACTAAAGATGCAACTTTTACTCCTGGACAACTTCTACAAGCATCTAAGTCAGCAGACAAAAGCGCACAAAAAGGCCTGACTTTTCAAGGCAAAGGATTATTGCAACCTGAAGGCAGAGTAGCTCAAGATGTTATTGGGCGATCTGTAGGCGACTCTGGAACTGCTGGTAGATTGCTAGGCACAGGTTTATTATTAGGTGGTGCTTCTTTTATAAATCCTGCAGTAGGGATCGCAGCCGGGATAGGTGCATCTGCATATCGTAATCCTATTACACAAAGAGCTTTATTAGAAACATTAGGACAAGGCCAACAACTTACAAGATTAGCGCCGATACTAGGTGGTTTAACAGTAAACCAAGATTAATGAAAAAATAAAATGTCCAGAGCCACAGAGAGAATTGGCAGAGCTGGCGAATATGCTGTGGCAAGTTTTCTGAGTCTGCAAAGCGATACAGTACATATTCTTCCACATGGCAGTCATGCTGACATAATTTTTGAAATAAATGACACAATGTATAAATGCCAGGTAAAAACTGCTGCTATAAAAAAAATGTGCCACAAGACACACAAAAGAGTAAATTGGTGTTTTGATATGCGCAGAGGTGCTAATACAAAAAAAAGAGATTATAAAAAAGGCATGGTTGATCTTTATGCTTTTTGTTGTTTGGAATACAACACCATAATATTTAAAATATTTAAAAATGATAAAAGAACTAAAATAACTTTCAAAGATTGTTTAATGAAAAACATCAATTCAAAAGAAAGTTTTTACAAAGCCATAACATTACTTGATAATTAAATATCATTTTAGTTCTTGCATAATCACTAAAACTCATATATCATCTTATTATTAACTTAAATAAGAGGAAATATTATGAAACAATTTAGTCAGTTCAAAATACAAATAAAACTACCATGCGGTACAAAACAATTTGTATGGGAAAAAAAAGTAGAGGGCGACATTTCTATAGATAAAGAAATGGATGCACAAGTAAAAAAACTAGAAGGAGAAGGAGAAGAAGTTGTTTATGCAAAAAGAGCGGTCTTTGGCTCAAAAGCATTATTCAACTAATAAAGCGTGTGAGGGAGTTTGCACCTTTACTTCCTCACACCACTTAGGAGAAAAAATATGATTATGAAAAATGAAAATGGACAGTACATTTATTATGGTGCTGGTTATTATTTTAAATTTGTAGATGAAAAATATCATAGGTACGCAACCTTAATTGTGAAACCAAAACATATTGAGTTGTTGTATAACGATACAGATATGTCAGATACAGAACTCAAAGAAAAAATTGTAGAAGGTTGGTTTGGTGTAGAAAACGAAATAACTAGAGAAAGAAACAATATGAAAAGGAGAAAAAATGGACTTCAATAGAATACAAAATTTAAAAAGCGCATGGGCGCTTAAAAGACATCTTCTTAAATCAGAACGCAATAATAGTAAGTTAAGGCAAAAATTAAGATGGGTTTCTAATCAAAGAAATTTGGAAGTGCTAACACTTTGGAATTTAGATCATTCAAATACATATCAGACGTTAGGCGTTAGATATGGAATTACAAGAGAGAGAATTAGACAAATACTCAATAGGGCAGAAGCAGAAGGTTATTATGTTAGATCAACAAAAGAAAGAACTATTCATAATACAAAAGAAAAAATAAATGCTGTCTTTTCAGAAGTAGTCAATGCCATAACAAATTTATATGGAACTCCTGAATGGATAGAATGGAAAGATAAATTTTTTGAAAAAAATCCAGGAGTTATTTACAGAAAGTTTGTTAGATTTACTTTGCTAAATTGTTGGAAAAAAAAGTTAATTGATCCATTGGATAATTTCAGATTTTATTTTGAAATTACAGAGCAACACATGAGAGTTCTTAATTTAAGAATGAACAATCTAACTATTGAGGAATGTGCAAATATTCTTTCTTGTTCAGTTGCTCAAATTACAAAATTATTAAGAGATTTAAAACAAATTGGTTTGTATCGTAATCCCAAGTTAAATCAAAACCAATTAGCATCTGTGTCGCTTGATAAAGAACAAATTAACAAAAAACTAGATTGGATTAGAGAAGGATTAACAAATGGTAAAACTTTAAGAGATTTAGAAAGGGAGATAGGAAACACTAAATCATCATCACAAGTTTTATACCATTTCATTTCAAGACATCACTATATGCCTAAGATTGCTGTGGAGAGATATAAAAATGCGAGAGCCTAAAGACTTAATAATTTTATTGTTGTTGGCTATCATATTTGTTTTTGTTTGGAACTTAGAAATTTATTTGGTGTAGCATGAAAAAGATAACTTCAGACAATCTCAATCAAAGTATCAAACAAGTAGAATGGATTAATAGCAAAGGTCAAAAGCAAATTAGTTACTACCTGAAATATACTTTTAATGGCAAACGTAGAAATATGAAGATAGCCAATGGTGGCACTTCAATTCAGTTAGTCCGCAAGATCGCAAGTGAACTTCAGGCTAGGATGTTGTTAGAAACAGATTTTGATCCTTTAAATAAAAAAACAGATAATTTACCTACGTTAAATAATCTCTTTGACAAATACTTACAACAACTTAGATTAAATAAAAGAAAGACTATTTCTGAGTATGTTCGTTTGTATGAGAAAGATATAAAACCTTGTTTCGGAAATCTTTTAATTAACTCTATAACGAAAGCAGATGTTAAAGATTGGTTTGATAATTTAAGTGTTAGATCAAAATATACTGCAAATCGTTGTTTAACTATTTTAAGAACAGTCTTTGAATTAGCTATTGATTATGAATATATAAATCAAAATCCAACGACTAGAATTAAAAAACATACTGAAACAAAAAGAGAAAGGTTTTACACACAACAAGAAAAAATAATTCTTTTTGAAGAACTCTTTAGAAGATTAGAAAATGATAAATCTTTACTACACTCAGTAAGTTTTTTACTTTTATTAATTATGACAGGCGCTCGAAAATCAGAATTGGCTAAAGCTAAATGGGAAGATTGGAAGGGCGATTATATTGAAATTAAAGATCATAAAACTGATAAATACCTTAAAACTAGAAAAATTTGGCTTAATTCTCAAAGTCGCTCTTTAATAGAAGCTCTTGCAAGGCAAAAAAAGTATAAAACGATATTAGGTATCAAAAATCCAAAAAAGCTGTGGAACAGCGTTAAATTAGCTTGTATGAGATTTTGCCCTAATATAGCTGATATTAGACTCCATGATTTGCGACATTCTTTTGCAACTACAGCTAATAGTGCAGATATTGATTATTTGCAAACTGGAGAACTAATGGGCCATAAATCTTTTAATATGATGAAACGCTATCAGCATATTGAAGATAAAACGAGTAAAAGAAATATAGAGAAAATCGGAAAGGAAATTCTATGTGGTGTAAATTTACCAACTACAATTTATCAATAACAAAGATCTGCTTTGCTTTTTCAAAGGAAATATTATGATCGTTAGCCAAAAAAGTAAGTTTCTGTCTTGGAAAACTTTTGTCATCCGCAATAGCTTTCATAACAATTTTCTTTTTTGTAACTGTGTCATAAGAATTCCAGGAACTAATCTGTTTAAGATTACGCCCACAAATACAAGAGTCTTTCAATCCATAAGTTGTAGAGCAAACGCTTATACATGGAGAGTCCTCTAATGAACTTGAGAAACCATCCATTTTTAATTGATCTCGAAAACACATTGTCTTTTTCATATCTTTTATGTTTTAATTATATCTCATTGGTAGGAACATTAACAAACAAGAAAAACTATGAACGATAAGGACTATATTACACCTAAAGAGTTAGCTGTAAGGTGGCACAAAAGCGTACGCACTTTGGCAAATCAAAGAATAAAAGGCGAAGGGCCTCCATATTATAAAATTGCTGGCAAAATTTTGTACGATATGCAAGACATAAAAGAAATAGAGGAGAAATCATTTGTTGGCAGAACAGACTAAAGAACACAACAAAAAAGAATTTATGCCATCTAAGCATAGTAAATATTCCCCCTCAAGTGCAGAGCGTTGGTTTGCCTGTCCGGGATCAATAAAACTTTCAGAAGGAATTGAAAGAGAGCCTGTAGGCAGACCAGCGCTCGTTGGTTCTTTTATTCACAACATGGCAGAAATGTTGATGAAAGGTCATTTAGAAGGAGTTACTCTTGAAGATTATTGGCTTGGTAAGAGTGAAACAGTAGAAGATGTAAAAATTTATGCAGACCAGGAGATGATTGATTGTGCCAAATTCTATGTTGATTATATTGAAAAACGATCTAAAGAACTAAACACAAAAGCACTCATTGAAGAACAAGTAAGTATTGAAGAAATAAATTCTGAGTGTTGGGGTACAAGTGATGCAATCCTATTTAACAAAGAAGTAATAGAAGTAGTAGATCTTAAAACTGGCAAATGGCCTGTCAGTCCTGAAAATAATTTACAAATGTCTATCTATGCTTTAGGCGCTTTGGCTCGATATGGTAATGAAGATATGAAAGTGATAATGACAATCGTACAACCTAGAGCTAGAGATAAAGTTCGTTCGTGGAAAACTACAGCAGAGTATCTTGTAGATTGGGGATTTTCAGAATTAAAAAATGCTTTAGATGCTTGTGAAGAAGAAAAACCGAATTACGCTTTTGGCGAACAATGTAGATTTTGTCCAGCTAAAAGAGTATGTGAAACCTATAAATTAAATGGAGATAGTAAATATGACTGAAGAAGTACAGAGTCCGACTGTGAAAATTGACGATAAAGAATATTTAGAAGCTGATTTGTCAAAAGAGCAGATGGAATTGTTAAACATGGCTAAGTATTTAGCGCCAAAAGAACAAGAAGCGCAAAATCAACTTACCTTGATACAAGACCACAAACGAAGAATTATTCAGGAGTTGAAAAGTTCTTTGGAAAGCACCGATAACATTATAGACATAAAGGAGAGTAAAAATGAGTCTAAGTAACATAAGAAAGAAAGCTAAACAGAAGCCGCCGCGCATAGTGCTATATGGCGGCGCAGGAGTAGGTAAAACTTTTTTTGCAGCAAGTACAAACAAACCAATCTTCATTCTTACCGAAGATGGGATGGGCAAAATCGAAGCAGACCATTTTCCATTAGCGCAAAGTTTTGAAGATGTTTTGAAAAACTTACAATCTTTGCTTGATAATGATAATGATTATAAAACTCTTGTTGTTGATAGTTTGGATTGGTTAGAGCCTTTGATTTGGGATAAGGCCTGTCAAGATAATAACTGGAAGAGCATCGAGCAGCCAGGCTACGGAAAAGGTTATGTAGAAGTATTGAAGTATTGGCGTGAATACATAAGGCTTTTAAATGAATTAAGAGAAAAAGGATTTATGATAATGCAGATAGCTCATAATCAAATTAAGCGTTTTGAGTCGCCAGAGATCGAAGCCTATGATCGACACGAACTCAAGTTACATAGAAAGGCAGCAGACTTAATTCTTGAACATAGCGATTGCTGTTTCTTTGCAAACTACAAACTTGGAACAGTACAAGTCAAAGGTAAGGGTGGCAACATGACGACTAAAGCAGTTAGTGGCGAGAGAATTATTTATTGCCAGGAAAAACCAGCTTACCTGGCTAAGAACAGATACGCTCTCCCGGAAACACTACCTTTTGATTGGGAAACTGTACGTTCGGAGATGCTTAAATGAACGAAGATATAGAAATAATTTTTTGCGATGAATGTGAACATGAAGCTATTTATAAAAGTGGTGGTTTATTTTTGTGTGCAAAATGCTTAACTAACTATAATCAAAGAGAGGTAAAAAATGGAACTTGAGCAGTTCGGTGGCTTAGAAATAAGCGAAGTAGAAGAAAACATAGAGCCTGGCAAATATGTTATGCAATATGTTGATGAACAAGAAATCAGAAATGATAGTGGTTGGATTGGATGTCGAATGTCTTTTCAGATACAAGGCCCAAAACATGAAGGTCGTTTGGTTTCAGGTTTGTTCACAGTAGCAAATCCTAATTCAGCAAAATCTGTTGAAATAGGTAAAACAGAGTTGTCTGCTTTGGCAGCTGCTTGTGATCTAACTACTCTTAAAAATACAGAAGAATTAAGAGGAATTAGATTTACCGGGATGGTTAAAATTAATGATAATGGCTATCCAGAGATAGATGCACAGTTTGGTAAAGGCTTTTCAAAAGCTACTCAAGCTGGCCCCACAATCGCTGAAAAAGAAGAAGCGGAAGCAAAACCGCTTGATGCTTTTGGCGATGATGATATTCCATTTTGAATAAAAAGAGCTTGTGTGGGATTTGTGGAAATCCTGCACAAGGTTTCTTTTTTAAACACAAAGGAATATATTATGCTTCTTGTAGTATGAAGCATTTAGAAGAACTAAAAGAGAGAATACAAAAAGGAGAGAAATTAGCTAGAAGGACTTACACAAATGCACTTGGAGTAGAGTACGCAAGAAAGCAATCCAAAGAAAAATATTTACAGATTGCAAAACAAACAGGTAGTTTCGAGTTGCATAAGTGGACAAACGAACAACGAGATAGTTTTTTTAATACAATAATTTTAAACTATTTAGATTTTGAAACTGAGTTAGGAGAAAAGAATGAGTGAGTTTCCAAACAAAAAATACAATATCATTTATGCTGATCCAGCATGGTCTTACAATGATAAAAGGGATAAACACAAAAGGCTTTGTGGTGGCGCAACTGTTCACTACGAAACGATGTCTATGCAAGATATTTATGATTTACCTGTAGAAGAAATTGCAGATGAAAATTGTTATTTATTTCTGTGGGTTACATTTCCATTATTAGATGAAGCAATAAAGACTTTTGATAAGTGGGGTTTTAAATACAAGACTATTGGGTTTAATTGGATCAAGACTAATAAAAATAATGGCAAACCTTTTTTCGGAATTGGCTATTACACTAAATCCAATTCGGAGTTATGCTTGTTAGGAGTTAAAGGAAAAGTAAAACCAGTAAGCAATAAAGTTTCAAGTGTCGTGTTGGCACAAAGAGAACAACACTCAAAAAAACCTGACTGTGTTAGAGAAAAGATAGTAGAGCTTTGTGGCGATTTACCAAGAATAGAATTATTTGCAAGAGAAAAAAACGAAGGTTGGGATGCTTGGGGGAATGAGGTTTAAGAGTGGACTTAACAAAATTCTATGAGAATGGTTTAGTTTTAGATAAAGAATTACATTTTGGTAGTGGCAAGGACATTTCAGATGCAATAAATCAAATGAACAATGATGGCTTGGCAGTAAGTTATTTAGATACATCAGGAGAAGTCATAAGATGTATGGTTAAGGCAAGTCCAAGCCACAGACCTGACAAAAATAATGAGAAATCTGGTTGGTATGTTTATAACGAAAACGCTAACTTTATAAATATAGTTTATGGAAATTGGAGAGATGGTAATACTTATAAATGGTCAAATACCGATATAAACAAACTCTCTGTCCAAGATCGTGAAAAACTAAAATCCGATATTGCTCACGACATAGAGAGGAGTAAAAAAGAAAGAAAAAAAAGGTACGATCAAGTAGCCAAAGATTGTCAAGATCGTTTTAGAAAAAGTATAGATTGCGTTAATCACGATTACCTCACAAAGAAACAAATTAAAAATTATGGAATGAAAACAATAGGAAATTCTCTTGTTGTTCCTTTATATTCTACTACCAATGTCAAGCCTGAAATTAGGTCGTTGCAATACATAAGTCCTGCAGGAGAAAAGCGATTTGTTAGCGCAAGTGAAGTAAAAGGAAGTGTTTTTATAGTTGGGTTTAGTTGGTCTGAGTGGTCTGATTTAGAACAAGTCTTGGTTGTTGAAGGAGTTGCAACTGCCATGAGTGTATTTATGGCTACAAATCTTCCTGTGGTTTGTGTCTTTTCAGCAAATTTTGGATTAACAGCTTTAACAAATTTAAGAAAAATGACAAAGGCCAGGTTTTATATTTTATTTGATAATGATAAAAACCAGGTGGGGCAAAGGAAGGCAGAAGAATTATCATCAGCATTAAATAACACAGTAGTTAGATTGCCTTCTGTTTTAGGCGATTATAACGACTTACACCAAAAGGAAGGTTTAGATGTTGTTAGAAATGAAATATTAGATAATGGTTTGCCATTAAAACAATTCAACGTGAAATTTTTAAAAGGAGAAATTCCTAAGAGAGAATGGTTGGTAGAAAATTTTATAGAGCTTGGGAAACCTGGCATTATGGCATCAATAGGTGGTATTGGTAAATCTATGTTGGCATTAGACTTATGTTTAAAAGTTGCTCATGGATCAGGCTCTTGGTTGGGAAATGAAATAGTTAATTCAGGATCTGCTGTTTATCTTTCTGCTGAAGATGATGCACAGGAATTACATCGTAGAGTAGATGCTTTAGACAAAGAAGGGAAAAGGTTTGAAGGCTTGAATGAAGTCTATGCTTTACCAATACCAAGTTTAAAAGAAAGGTTGATAGTTCTTGGCGATAACAGTTCACAAGGTTTGCACACAACCACTCAAGCAGATGAACTTATTACTGCTCTTGAAAGTATTAACAATTTGAAATTAGTTGTTATTGATCCTGTGCAAAGTTTTGTTAGTGCATCAATAAGTAGTTCAAACGAAGCTGGACAAATGTACGCTAGTTTCTGTGCCAATATATCTGCAAGATTAGGAGTAACGACATTATCGATCCATCACATGAATAAAGCAGGACTCGTTGGTACTGAAAGTAATCTTGATGCCCGGATGTCAATACGAGGAGCCAGTAGCCTTGTTGATGGTCATAGATTTGCTCTTGCACTTTATCTTGGATCGCAAGAAGAAGCAGAAAGACTTTGCTTAGAAAATGGCGTAGAATTTGACAGAACTAGGGTAGTGAGAGCAAGTATGGTTAAGTCTAATAGTGAGATTGATTATTCAGTCAAAACTTTATTTAGAAAAGATGTTGTCTTAGAGCCTATCGAAAATACAAAAGGGGGTATAAGTTGGGATTAAAAGTTTTAAGTTTATTTGATGGTATGAGTTGTGGTCAGTTGGCTTTGCAAAAACTTGGCATTGAAGTTGATACTTATTATGCAAGTGAAATAGATAAGTTTGCCATACAAGTTACACAAGCAAATTTTCCAAACACAATACAGGTTGGCGATGTATGTGAGCTCAAGGTAAAAGATTTTAAAGACGTAAATTTAATACTTGCTGGCTCGCCTTGTCAGGGTTTTTCTTTTGCTGGCAAACAGTTGGCTTTTGATGATCCTCGTTCAGCTTTATTTTTTGAGTTTGTAAGATTACTCAAAGGCATCAAGCCAAAATATTTTTTATTAGAGAATGTCAAAATGAAACAACAGTTTCAAGATGTTATTACTGAACAAGTATCTGCTTGTTATCCTAATCATCCGGGCGATTTGTTTGGCAGTCAGATAAAACCTATCTTGATAAATTCAGCTTTGTTAAGCGCACAAAATAGACAAAGACTATATTGGACTAACATACCTAATGTTGAACAACCTGTGGATAAAGGAATAGTGTTAAAAGATATTTTAGAAGATCAAGATTTAGAAGAATATGCTTTATCAGAAGTGGCAAACGAGAGAGCAAAAAATAATCCAAGATCAAGAGCGTTCAAACCTGGTCAGGAAAAGAGCGGTGCTTTGTTAGCTAATCAATACAAACAATCAACAGATAGCCTGTATGCTTTGAAAAAGCCTAAACAAGTAGGACTAGCAGTAGAAAAAGTAAAAGTAAGAAAGCATGAAGTAGATATTTTAGGATTACAGAAATGTATTTTAGATCACCTGGCTCAAACAGATAAAAGCAAAAGAGAGATAGCAAAGGAACTTAATGACAAATATTCTACAGTTGAACATTATTTCAGAAAGGTAGGTAGTGATTTTTTTGCCATACCTTCTGAAGAACATTGGCCTGAGTTGAAAAAAATACTTGGTATCACAACAGATGAATTTGATAAGTCTATTATGGAGTTTGAAATAAAGGATGGTGTGTACGAAACCACTCAAAGAGTCTATAGTCAGGAAGGTAAATCGCCAACGCTTACATCTGCTCATGCAGAAAAACTCGTAGAAACCAAACCTAAACAAGTAGGTATTGCTACAGATATAAATGGACACGACATACTTAAAAGAGTTTATTCGCCAGATGGTAAGTCGCCTACATTAAATACTATGAGTGGTGGTAATCGTGAGCCAAAAGTTATCGTTGGTGCTTGGCGAGGTAGATACAATGATGATGGTAAGACACAACAAAAGCTAGAACTTAACAGAAGTGGCAAATCAAACAGCTTAACTACTGTGCAAAAAGATAACGTGATTGTGAAAACTGAGCCAAATCAAATTAATCCAAGTAAAAAAGCGAGTGGCAAACAACCATATATGCAAGACAGAATTTTTCATAAAGAAGGTAAATCCCATGCACTTACAAGTTCATTTGCTGATAGAACTAATGTAGGAGAGCCAAAACTTAGGACTAAATCTAAGACAGTACGCTCTGGCGGTAGAGGATCGTATGATAGGCATGAGTGGGATAGTGTTGATGATTTGCATTGGAGAAAGCTAACGCCTTTAGAGTGTGAACGATTACAGACTGTGCCTGACAATTACACAAATCATGTTTCTAATAGTCAGCGTTTTCGTATGCTTGGGAATGGGTGGACTGTTGATGTTATCGCACACATTTTAAATAATATGGAACTATGAAGAAAGAAGAATACGATCCAAACGATTTATCTATAAAAAATGCTTATGCAACACGCTGGATTTGGTATCACAGTTTATTAGCTTTGCTTTTATTGATTAGTAACATCATTCTAATTTCAATTTTGACTGTTCTTGCAATTCGCTTATGAGCTTTTATAGAAAAAGAAAAAAGAAAAACAAACAGGCAGAAAAAGAATACAACGAAGCTCTTTGGAAAGCCTGGCCTAAGAAAAAGGAGAAAGAAAATGACTAATGGAAAAGGAGATTGGCAACGCCCGGTAGATAAAAAGAAATTTGATGAACAATTCGACAGAATTTTCAGAAAAAAGGAGAGAAAAGATGATAAAGATAATTCAAGGTAATTGTTTAGATAAATTAAAAGAATTACCTGCAGAGAGCGTTGATACCTGTATAACTTCTCCCCCTTATTTCAATTTAAGAGATTATCAACAACCTGGACAATTAGGTTTAGAAGATACCTTTCAGGATTACATAGACAACCTGGTTGAAGTATTTGAAGAAGTTAAAAGAGTTTTAAAACCTGAAGGTACTCTCTGGCTAAATTTAGGCGATAGTTATTCGAGCTCTCCAACTGGGTCTATTGGTAAAAGTAAAAAACAAAAATCAAACATGGGGAGTCATAAAGATTTTAAAAGAAATAAAATTTTGTCTTTGCCACAGAAAAATCTTATTGGCATACCATTTAGAGTTGCGTTTGCTTTACAAGCTGCAGGTTGGTATTTGCGCCAAGATATAATATGGAATAAGCCTAATCCTATGCCTGAGAGTGTTAAGGATCGTTGCACTAAAGCTCACGAATACATATTTTTATTAAGCAAGAGTCCAAAATATTATTTTGATAACGAAGCAATCAAGGAAGATGCAAAGTTTCCAGATGGCCCGAATACACCAAAAAGCATAAAGGCAGTAAAAGGTGTTTATTCTAAAAATTTACAAAAGATAGGTGCTAATCCTAAAAGAAATAAGCGTTCAGTTTGGACAGTTACTACCAAACCTTTTAAAGGAGCGCACTTTGCAACTTTTCCTATGGATTTGATTGAGCCTTGTGTATTAGCTGGTTGTCCAGAAAAGGTTTGTGTTGCTTGTGGTACGCCTTATAAAAAGGAAATTGTTGTTGAAAAAAACTTAACTAAGGAACAAGCAGATCAAATAAAAGCAAATTTAATAAAGACTGATAAAGAAAAAAAGCCTTATGCAATTATAGAAAAAGAGTTCCGCAACCAAGTTATAGAATATAGAAACTTGCCAAAACATGACGATCTAAGAAATTATTTAAAGAAGTTTAGAAGTAAATCTAATTACACGATTGATGAGATTGAGCAACACTTTGGCACACAAGCACCGCATCATTGGTTTGAAAAGAATGGTAGTTATCCTGGTAAAGAAGATTGGCTAGTCTTAAAATCATTACTCAAACTTGATGATACTTACGATGCAGCCATGACCGAAGTATTTTATAAATCTGGCCTGAAAGGCGCTAACAGTTATGTTGAAGGAGATTGGCAACAACAATGTAATTGCGAAACCAATGAAACAAAACCTGGCACAGTTTTAGATCCTTTTGGCGGAAGTGGTACTTCCGGGATCGTGGCCAGCAATCATAATCGTAACGCAGTTTTAATCGAACTGAACGCAGAATATATTGAAATTGCCAGGCAAAGAATACAAGATCAAGGCGGATTGTTCTGTGATTTACAAATAATAAGTGGCGACTCTAAAGGCGTAAATGGATAATCTAGGGTACATAATGGGTAATCTAGGGTACTATTTGGATAATTTAGAGGACAATATCCTATATATAAACATATATATAGAAAGCGTTGTTGCTCAAGGCAACACGCTTTCAAATTAGCTATGTGGTGGTTGGTAGAAGAAGTAGAGAATGAAAGCGCTAGTGCGTTCGTGCAAACGAGCGTAGCGAGAAAATATCGTTCGTTCGGAGAAGCGAAGAAGATCGTTTGGAAATGGTTTAGAGCAAACGTGGGAGATAAAGAATTAACACCTGCAAGTAAATTAACTTTATGGGCGTTGTGTGAAAGGCATAGGTTAGAAACTTGGAGTTCGCATGATAGTAATAGATATTATGCGCTCATGTGTGGCATGAGTCATAAGACAGTCAGTAATGCTTTAATTGAGTTAGCAAGTGAGGAAAGAAATATTATTTGGTTAGCAGACGAAGAAAATAAAACGCTCATGCGGAAAAGTAAAAGGGGCGTTCGCAGACACATTTTATTAGTTGGACTAAATAAAATGTTGCGAGAAAATTTACCTACCTGAAATCTTTAAATTCAAACCACGTTGCCTTCTGTGGTTTTTGTTCATAGTGCTAGTCGCAATTCTCTTTTTACGAGATTGAGAAGTTTTCTTCTTGTGGCTTATATGTTTGGGAGTGATTAGTGTTTTAGATTTTTGCATATTTTAAGTGGTAGGAAGGCTTCAAGGGGAGAAATATTATGAAAAGAAACCTTCCTACGCTTACTTAACTACGATACATTTTATCAAGTTCTATCAATTTGTTAATCCAAATTTTCTTGAACTCTAAAGAATGTGATTTTCGTATAGCAGACTTTAAGTTTGCTCGTCTTTTAAAATACATCTTTTTATCCATTTTTATTCTCCATTTTTAATTTTATTCATTAATAAGAATTCACAGTAAGCTAGTTCTCTTTGCAGTCTTTGAGCAGTTTTTAGTTTCATAATTCTCTCTAAATGCCACTCCTGATTTAACTCATTGTTTAAATCATAGATACGAATTTGTAACTGATCTACAGAAAGACTTTCTAAATATTCTTTGTTCATAAAAATACCTTTCTTTGTTTTTTATCCATTTCATTTACTACACGATTAGCAAACTCCATAGCACATTTAGTCATACAAAAATTACCATATCTTAAAGTTTGATATGTTTGTCCATCCCAAACTCTTTTAAACATAGGTTTTTGATCTCTTATCAAATCTCCCCATTCATCATAAGCCTTAATGTTTCTATCTTTGCTCACAACAATATGATTAGTTGGTTGGTCAATAGGAACTTGCTCAGTCAATCTTTTTATTGGTTTATTACACCAACGACAGCATTGTTTTTCCTTTGGTATGGGATTGCCATATTGGTCTATTGGGTTATCAATTATCTTCATTCCTTTTCTCCTCTTTGGTTAATAATTCTGCTTGTTTCTTTTGGAAATCTTCATCTTCAATATCCCAACATAATCCACAAGACATATCATATAGAGTTATTCCATTAATAACTTGTGGCTCAACATCAAGAAGTTGTTGTAAGAACTCAGCATCTTCGCTAGAACACTCTTGGATTTGTTTATCAATAAATTTATCTCTAACAGACTTTTCAAAGTAAGGACACGCCCAACCATTCCAACCATTACACTCTGCATCAATGTAGCAGTTGTAAATAAGGTTTGGATCAAAGTTTGTGTAGTAATCTTCAAAGCAAACTTTAGTTTCAATTAATTTCATGTGATTTCTCCTTATAATTGTGAGCCATAAAAAGACTCATAAGCCTTTTTAAATGTCATGTTGTTTAAGACTCTAGGATTTTGATATTGCTTACTGCTTTTAAGCATATTAGTAACACCATCAATCACTTCTTGTTTTGGTCTTTTGTATTGCTTGAAAGTCCAATTAAAACTTTCTCCATGTTTGCAAGTATCATCCATTACAAGAACTTTATTGTTCAACAAGCGTTTCAACTCTTTTTCTTGTAAATGTTTTTCAACCTCTAAGAACGACCACATTTCAAAGTGCATTGGAGTTTGGTTTCCATCATAATCATCATAAGTAAGATTTTCTTTCAACCAATTTTCAATGAGTTTTTCATCTGAACTGCTGATACCTATTTCATTAGCACCACCACATCCTCTGTTACCTATTGTTCCAATGCGTTTGCCTTTTAAATAGACAGATGCTTCAAAACAAAAAGTTTCTTCACTAAGTCCATGATGGACTTTAATGTTTTTAAGTTCGACATATTTCATAATATTTCTCCTTTATTTATTAATCAATATAATCATTTAAACATATTTAACTATCATTTGCAATACCTAAAAGTCATTTATTTACACTTTATTTCAAATTAATTTAGAGTGTATTTAGTGAATTAAAAGTGTAAAAAGATTAAAATATGATATGCAAAAGAAGAAAAAGCCAGGAAGAAAGCCTATTGTTTTAGATCATAAAGAAATTCAAAGACTAGCTGGCATGGGCCTTTCAGAGCGACAAATCGCTTCAGCATTGGGAATTAGCAATTCTACGCTTACCCGGAAGAAACATATTGAGCAAATAGAACACAGTTTAAAAAAAGGGAGAGCTCAGGCCTTAGCTGCTGTTTCCTCGAAGTTGTACGAAAATGCGCTCGAAGGAAAGGAAACTTCCGCCATTTTCTACTTAAAGAACAGAGATCCTGATAATTGGAAGGATCGCAACATTGTTGAAACTAATCACACAATAAATCTGGGAGAAATAATAAATAGCGCAAGAGAGCGAATTCCAGGTGCAACTCAAAAAATCAAGCGCCTTGATGGCCAAGAAGATACTAGCAAGAGCTCCTTCTTGGAAAGTAAAGACTCTGATGTTTCTGCTTCAAACTCTCCTACCAAAACAGAAACATAGGGCGATGAAGTTTTCTTTTCTCCGCTTTATCGCCCGACCGCAGGTTTTTCCAGGCCCCCAGCAAAATCTGGGGGCGTGGCTATGGCTATGGAACTGATGAACTAATTTTTTTTTAATTTTATGAAATATGGTGTAGAAGCAGAAAAAGAGTTAATGACTGAAATATGGTCAATGAATATCAAAGATGATCCACTAAACTTTGTGAAATTCGTCTTTGAGTGGGGAAAAGAAGGAACGCCCCTCGAAAACTTTACTGGCCCTAGAAAGTGGCAAGAAAAAATTTTGCGAGATATTGGAATACATATTCAAAGAAATCAGGCTATTGATTTACCTGAAATGTATCGTTTAGCAGTTGCTAGTGGTCGTGGTATAGGGAAATCTGCATTAGTTTCTTGGCTTATATTGTGGATGTTATCGACTAGGTTGGGATCAACAATTATTGTTACTGCAAACACCGAACAACAATTACGCTCAAGAACATGGGCGGAATTAGGAAAATGGCTTACTTTAGCTATAAATTCACATTGGTTTAATAAAACTGCAACCACAATAAGACCAGCACAATGGTTTGAAGAAGCATTAATTCGTGATTTAAAAATTGATACCGGGTATTACTACGCACAAGCGCAATTATGGTCTGAAGAAAATCCTGATGCTTTTGCTGGTATTCACTCAAGTTATGGTGTTTGTTTGATTATGGATGAAGCATCTGGTATTCCTTCGCCAATTTATAGCGTTTCTGAAGGATTTTTCTCAGAGCCTACAGCAGATAGATACTGGTTTACATTTTCTAATCCAAGAAGAAATACTGGCCCATTTTACGACTCTTTTCACAGCAAACGCTCGTACTGGAACCAGGAACAAATAGACTCTCGTTCAGTCGAAGGCACAGATAAAGAGCTATTTCAACAAATGTTAGAACAATATGGCGAGGACTCAACAGTCGCACGAGTGGAAGTATTGGGCGAATTCCCTCGTGCTGACGATGATACTGTAATTCCAATGGATTTAATCAGAGCTGCTGTAGATCGTGATGTGGCCTTATCAGCAAGTGCGCCTATTATTTGGGGATTAGACGTAGCACGTTATGGTGGCGATAATTCTGCCCTTTGCGTTCGTCAGGGAAATACAGTCTTAGAATTAAAATCTTTTCAATCTATGGATTTGATGCAACTTTGTGGTGCGATAAAAAATAAATACGATGATTGCACCGCTTTAGAACGCCCACAAGAAATTTTAATTGATGTGATTGGTTTAGGATCTGGAGTTGTAGATAGATTAGCTGAACAAAATTTGCCTGTGCGTGGCATAAATGTTGCTGAAGCACCTGCAACTAAGAAAAACTACTTAAATCTTAGAGCAGAGCTTTGGTTTGGAATAAAGGATTGGTTGGCGCAGCGTGATTGCAGACTTCCTAATGATGATGAGCTTGTTTCTGAATTAGCTGCGCCTATCTACAAATATACCTCATCTGGAAAAATAAAACTCGAAAGTAAAGAAGAAATGCGAAAGCGTGGAATAAAATCGCCAGACAAAGCAGATGCACTTTCGCTAACAATGGCCAGTTCAGCAGCTTCCTTTAGTGGCAGTATGTCGTTTATGGGGTATAATTTTAGGCAACCTTTAAAATCCAAAATTATACGCATAGGTTAATCAATGGAATACGACAAAGATAAAGAAGAAAATCAAGAAGAACAGAT
>MDTA01228314.1_pt1 | contig 21026 bp, 18 predicted proteins | sample 811151 | NCBI WGS metagenome assembly MDTA01 (sample SAMN05326648, study PRJNA326480) | marine metagenome | isolation source: seawater | place: Indian Ocean: South | collected 2010 | reverse complement strand
TACAAAAGTTTACGAAGATGCTAACGAGAACTAGTTGTAAGTGATTCATGTCTTGATTCAATATCTAATACATCAAAATTATCAATAAATAGTATTGCCTTGCAAAAAGCTTTTGCACCAGAAATAGTGGTAGTCAAGCAGACATTGTTGTTATTAGCCTCTTTTCTAATAGAAAACGAGTCTTTAATAGATACTGCACCTTCAGTCGTATTGATAATTAGATGAACATCGCCATTTTTAATCATATCTACTATATGTGGATGACCTTGTTTAACTTTATTTATTCTTTTACATTTTATATTTTTTTCCTCAAGGTACACCTGAGTTCCTCTTGTGGCATATAGTGAAAAACCAATTTTAACTAGCTCCTCAGCTACGTCACACACTAGTGGCTTATCTTTGTCTCTGACGCTTATGAAAACATTTCCAGTTTTAGGTAAAATAACACCTGCTGCTCTTTGTGCTTTAAAGTATGCTTCTCCGAAGCTATTACCTACACCCATTACCTCTCCAGTAGATTTCATCTCAGGTCCAAGGAGAACGTCAACTTCTGGAAACTTTGAAAATGGTAATACCGCCTCTTTGACGCTAAAATAATTTGGGATAACATCTTTTGGTAAATTCAAAGAAGATAAACTCTCGCCAGACATGACGAGTGCCCCAATTTTAGCTAACTGTATCCCAATTGACTTCGAAACAAATGGTGCTGTACGTGACGCTCGAGGATTTACTTCGAGTAGAAAAATCTCATTATCTTTAATTGCAAATTGTGTATTCATTAAACCTATTACTTTCAATTCTAAAGCAAGTTGAGTTACTTGATTTTTCAGTCTTGCTACAATCTCGTCGGAGAGGGTGAATGGAGGTATTGAACACCCAGAGTCGCCTGAATGAATTCCGGCTTCCTCTATGTGTTCCATAATTGCTCCAATAAACACCTCTTCACCGTCAGAAATAATATCAATATCAACCTCTACAGCATCATTTAGAAATTTATCGAGTAGCACTGGCGAATCATTGGAGACTGAAACTGCCTCTCCCATATATCTCCTAAGATCATCCTCGTTTGCTACTATCTCCATAGCTCTTCCACCTAACACATAAGATGGTCTTACAACGAGTGGGTACCCAATGGCTTCTGCAGATTTAAGTGCTGATTCTAAATCCGTCGCAGTTCTATTAATAGGTTGTTTAAGTTTAAGTTTCTCAACCATGTGTTTAAATTTCTCCCTATCCTCTGCAATGTCTATAGCCTCAGGAGAAGTGCCAATAATTTTTACACCATGTTCTTTAAGTTTGTTAGCAAGCTTCAGAGGAGTTTGACCACCATAATGCACAATCACACCATCTGGCTTTTCTAAATCTATTATGGACATTACATCTTCAAAAGTTAGAGGCTCGAAGTAAAGTCTATCCGATATATCAAAATCAGTAGATACCGTCTCTGGATTACAATTGACCATTATTGTCTCAAAACCATAATCTCTTAATGCAAGAGACGCATGTACGCAACAGTAATCAAATTCAATGCCTTGTCCTATCCTATTTGGGCCTCCACCCAATATCATAATTTTCTTTTTTGAAGTTGGGGAAGATTCGCACTCCGAATCATATGTTGAATACATATAAGCTGTAGTAGCTTCAAATTCAGCTGCACACGCATCAACTCGCTTATACACTGGTTTAATATCAAATCTCTCTCTCGACTCTCTCACATCTTTTTCTGAAGAACCAGTTATTTTTGCAATACTAACATCAGAAAATCCTCTGCTTTTCAATAATTTTAAATCCTCTGCTTTTATCATGCTCAACTGTTTTTTACTTAAACTTTTTTCTAGTTCAATAATATTTTTTATTTGAGATAGAAACCAATTGTCAATACCTGTCAATTCATAAACTTCATGATTGGATAATCCGACTCGAAAAGCTTCTGCAATAAAAAATATTCTTTGTGCGTTAGGGGTTCTCAAATTATTTTTAATAATATCAGTCCTTTCTTTCTCACTTCTATACTTAAACTCTGGTTTATCTAAACCGCTAACACCGATTTCAAGACCACGTATTGCTTTTTGAAAAGATTCTTGGAAATTTCTTCCTATAGACATGACTTCACCAACGGATTTCATTTGTGTTGTCAACCTGCTATCAGCTTCTTTAAATTTCTCGAAAGCAAATCTAGGTATTTTGGTAACAACATAATCTATTGTTGGTTCAAATGATGCAGGAATAACATTGCCAGTTATTTCATTACTCAATTCGTCAAGAGAATATCCTATTGCCAATTTTGCCGCGACTTTTGCAATTGGAAAACCAGTTGCTTTTGATGCTAAAGCGGATGACCTTGAAACTCTCGGATTCATCTCTATCACTAATATTCTACCATCATGAGGAGAAACGCTAAACTGAACGTTTGAACCACCTGTATCAACACCGATTTTTCTTAGCACTTTAATAGATGCATCTCTCATGGCCTGATATTCTTTATCAGTGAGAGTTTGTGCTGGAGCAACAGTGATTGAATCACCTGTATGTACTCCCATTGGGTCAATATTTTCAATCGAGCATATAATGATACAGTTGTCATTCTTGTCTCGAACTACTTCCATCTCGTATTCTTTCCATCCAATTACAGACTCCTCTATTAGAACCTCAGTTGTTGGCGACAAATCAAGACCGCGTTTGACGATTTCCTCAAAATCTTGCACATTATAAGCAATACCTCCACCTGTGCCGCCGAGGGTAAATGAAGGTCTAACGAGGATAGGAAATCCAATTTCCTGCTGATGAGACTTTGCTTCTTCATAATTATGCGCTATGTAAGCATGAGGTGTTTCTAGACCAATTTCTGCCATTGCATTTTTAAACAATTCTCGATCCTCTGCCATATCTATAGAGGCTATGCTGGCACCAATTATTTGCACGTTATGTTTCTGTAGTATTTTATGTCTGTTTAAATCAAGAGTTGTATTTAGGGCGGTTTGCCCTCCCATGGTAGGAAGGATAGCGTCAGGTTTCTCTTTTATAATTATCTTTTCGATATTTCTCCAATGAATTGGTTCAATATACACTTTATCAGCCATTTCTGGATCAGTCATTATGGTTGCTGGATTAGAATTTACAAGTATCACCCTTAATCCTTCTTCTTTAAGTGCTTTGCATGCCTGAACCCCAGAGTAGTCAAATTCGCAAGCCTGCCCTATAATGATAGGACCTGCACCTATTATCAATACACTCTTCAACTCCTTGTTAATTGGCATGCTTATTACCCATGAGTGTAAAGAATTTGTCAAATACACTTTTAATGTCATGCGGGCCAGGACTAGCTTCTGGGTGCCCTTGAAAGCCATATGCACTTTCTAGTTTAGCTTCGAAACCCTGCAAAGACTGATCAAATAATGACTTGTGTGTAATTGTGATATTTTTTGGTAGTGTTTGAGCATCAACCTCAAAACCATGATTCTGACTGGTTATGAGAACCTTATTGGAGTTTAAGTCCAGCACTGGGTGATTAGCGCCATGGTGACCAAATTTCATTTTTTTTGTCTTTGCTCCAAGTGATAGAGCGAGCAATTGAAAACCTAAACAAATTCCAAATGTTGGTATTTGTTTATGCAATAGATTCTTGATGTTATCTATGGCGTATTCACATGCTTGAGGGTCTCCAGGTCCGTTCGAGAGGAAAACGCCATCTGGCCTTAGATCTAATACTTTTTCGACTGGATAATCTGCCGGAACTACTGTGAGCTTGCAACCTTTATTTTTAAGTATACGCAAAATATTATGCTTCACGCCAAAATCGTATACAACTACTTTATAATTTTCCTCCATATTTTGGATGTTCTTATTATAAATATTTTGTAGTGAATCTTTCCATTCATATACTTTTTTTGTAGTAACTTTTATTGCTAGATCCTTATTAACTAAGCCATCAAAATCAAGTAATTTTTTTTTGGCTTCCTCTATTTCAGTTTTACCAGCTAAAATACATCCATTCATAGCACCATTTTGTCTAATTTTTTTCGTCAACATTCGGGTGTCAATACCAGATATTGCAACCACTCCATGTTTAAGCAGAAAATCTCTCAACTTTGACTGGCTTCTCCAACTACTGACTTCATATTCTTCGTCTCTGAAAATCAAGCCAGATGCATGTATAGATTGTGATTCAAAATCTTCATCATTTATTCCTGTGTTACCAATATGAGGATTAGTGAAAGTTATTATTTGACTGTGATATGACGGATCTGTTGATATTTCTTGATAACCTGTCATTGATGTATTGAAAACAACCTCTCCCACTGCCACTCCGTCACTACCGGCTGAACCCCCATAAAGACAGGTGCCATCTTCTAGTAGTAATAATGCATCATGTCGTTCCAAAATTTATTTTCGTATATAAAAAAAAAGATGGCTCGTTATGAGTCATCTTACGTTGTTTCTTTTTAGGTTTCATCTAAAACTATATACTACTTCTTTCTACTCCTTCTGTCTAACACTTAATACAAAATTGTATAAATCTTTTTTTGGGAAATCGAAGAATAAGTGTAAGATATCTACAACCTCTTTGGTGGCATATGATTTACTCAGTCTCGAAACTTGACTGGTTAATTTAGCTAATTCTATAGATTCCTTGTTTGATATACCAATAATTACAGTGAATTCACCGGAAAATTTGATATTTTCTAAATTTTTAACGAGTTGATTCACAGGGCCATAAATAATCTCCTCATGGATCTTTGTAAGCTCACGAAATATACAAACCGGCGTTCCACTACCACAAATTTTTTTGACTTGTAAGAGTAAACGACTTAGTCTATTTTTATTTTCGAATATTATAACAGGTATTCCTGAATTTTTAATTTCAGTCAGCTTTTTTTCAAGATCATTGATTTTTTTTGGAAGGAAACCTAAAAATGTAAATGTATTAATTGGTATAGGTGAAACTGAGAGTGCAGATGTTATAGAACTAGGACCTGGAACTGGCAATACAGAAAAGTCATCACTCTGATGTCTTAAAAGCGCAAAACCAGGATCAGATATTGAAGGGGTACCTGCATCTGATACAAGAACAATTTGTTTGCCGCTTTTTAAATCATCAATGATAGAACGTAGTTTAGATTTTTCATTATCCTTGTTAAAAGTAATAATTTTTTTCTTTAAGTTATAATGATTAAGAAGTTTACTGGTTCGCACAGAGCTCTCTGCAAGAATGTAGTCACAAAATTCTATAGTCTCAATTGCACGATAAGTAATATCACCTAGATTACCTATTGGAGTAGCAACTATAAATAACTTTCCGGACATAAGACTGAGGTATAATGTTTATGCGTTGTAGGCTATAATGTATCACAATAAGTAAATATTAGACAGATAATGGATAAATTAAGTATAATTAATTCTAACTTCACCCAAAATAAAGAAATAATTGAAAAGACCATTGAAACCAATTTGAGTGATATTGAAAAAGCTACAGGGATGTTAATTGACATGCTTGAGAATGATGGGAAACTCTTGTCTTGCGGTAATGGGGGCTCCTCTGGAGACGCTCAACATATTTCATCTGAATTTATAAATAGATTTGAAATCGAAAGAAAAGAAATGCCTGCTATTTCATTAAATTCTGATACAGCAACGTTAACTTCTATTGCTAATGACTATGACTATAAATATATTTTTTCAAAACAAATCAATGCGCTTGGTAACAAAGAAGATATTCTTATGACTTTTACCACTAGTGGAAACTCTAGCAATATTTTAGAAGCTATTAATTCTGCAAAGTCAAAAGAGATGAAGACGATTTTAATTTCTGGTAATGATGGTGGGAATGCTATTTCTCTTCTAAGTAATTCTGATTGTAGTATCATTGTCCCGTCAGATAGAACTAGTAGAATACAAGAAATGCACTTAATCATTATCCATGCTATGTGTGAATGTCTTGACGTTTACATCAAGGAAAAAATTTAAATATCTTTCTCTGTTTCGCTAAGACTAGCTTGGAAAGATTCTCTATTAAAAATTCTATCTGAGTATTTTTCAATAACACTCTTGTTTTGGTCAAGTTGAATACCTAAGCATTTCACACGCCAAAGAAGAGGAGCTAAACTACAATCCACTAAACCAAAATCCTCACTCATAAAGAAATCGTCAGATATAAGCGGAACTATTTCTAAAAAATATGATTTTATCTTTTCAACAAATGTATTGTCAATTGATCCATTATTGTAGGAATCGTTAAATTCTGGATACCACTGATGCTCGATTCTGTCTAGAGCAAGCCTAAATTTAGCTCTAGCTACAGGGTCGACAGGCAAAAGCGGTGGATGAGGAAACCTCTCATCAAGATATTCAATAATCACTCGAGAGTTCTGAAGAACAAGCTCTCTGTCAACTAAGGTTGGGAAATCGTCATAAGGGCTTATGGACTTGATCTCTTCAGAGATATTGCTAACATCAATTTCATGCAACTCTGCAGAAATTTCTTTTTCTTTGATGACAAGCCTTGTTCTATGGCTATGTAAGCAGTCAGGCAATGAGAATAATAAGATTGCAGATCTTCTATTAGCGAGTGATGTCATGTACTACTTTACGTCCTTCCAATACTCAACCTTTAGTAAATATGCTAAAGCCGAGAATATCAATAAGAATAGTATAACCCAAAAACCGATACGATATCTATCTAACTGTGCAGGTTCAGACACGTATGTTAGGAAATTCACCAAATCAGTTATGGATGATTTATACTCATCATGCGTCATTGACCCTCCAGAAATATATTTGAAATTACTTAGACCAGGGTCGGTTGGCTCCTTAACGCCTTCCATATACCACAGAACATGTGGCATATTAACATTCGGGTATAATTTGTTATTGGCTCCAAATGGTCTACTTTCATCTTTATAGAATGATAGAAGAAATGTATATATCCAATCAGACCCTCTAGAACGAGCTGTTAAAGTTAAATCTGGTGGCATTACACCGAAAGCCTCCTTTGAATGTGTTTTGTTTACAGCATTTAATATTAATGAACCAATTTTGGTCCTTTCTCCATTAGCATCCGAAGTGAAAATGAGATTTTGCTCGATAGTTTTTGAATCAAGTTCAAGGTGATCAATAAATTTAACATACCTTTGGTACTTTAAAGTATGACACCCAGAACAATTGTTCATATAAATTTGAGCTCCTCGCTGTAATGATTGTTTATTACTTAAGTCGATCAAAACTTTTTCAAGAGGTGCATTACTTCCTGCTGCATGAATATTTGTAACAAAACAAAAAGTAAGAATCGATACAAATAATCTACTCATGCATGATTACCCGTTTAGGTACTTTGCTGGTCTGTTCACTTGGACTCAAGAAATAAAGAGCTACAAAAAAGCCAAAATAGACTAAAGTAAAAAATCGGCCGATCCATGTTAAGATCGGAGTAGCTGGATTCATACCTATTACGCCCAAACCAATGAAACTTATTACAAAGGATGCTAACAAAATTTTATAAGTTAATGATCTATACCTAAAAGATTTTACTTTACATCTATCAATCCAAGGCAATAGGAATAGTACAAATATTGCTAAGCCCATGGCAAGAACTCCACCAAATTTATCTGGTATTGCGCGAAGAATTGCATAGAAAGGAGTGAAGTACCAAACAGGGACAATATGCTCAGGTGTTTTTAGAGGGTCTGCTGGAACGAAATTGTCTTTTTCAAGAAAATAACCACCGAATTCTGGTAAGAAAAATACAACAAATGTGAAGATGACCAAGAATACAGATAATCCAAAAATATCTTTAACTGTATAGTAAGGGTGAAATGGAATACCGTCCAATGGCTTGCCAGAATCATCTTTATTATCTTTAATTTCGATACCGTCAGGGTTATTTGATCCTGTGGTGTGAAGTGCAGCTAAATGAAGATAGATAAGAGCAAATAGTAATAAAGGAAGTGCAATAACATGAAACGCAAAAAACCTATTGAGTGTAGCATCGGATATAACATAATCACCTCTAATCCAAAGTGCAAGTGATTCCCCAACAAATGGAATAGCGCCAAAAAGTGAGATTATAACTTGAGCTCCCCAATACGACATCTGCCCCCATGGTAACAAATAACCCATGAAAGCTTCTGCCATCAAAAGTACAAAAATCAACATACCAAATATCCATAACAACTCTCTTGGATTTTTGTATGAGCCATACAACATAGCACGGAACATGTGTAAATAAATAATAACAAAAAAGAAGGATGCACCTGTTGAATGCATGTACCTAATTAACCAACCCCATTCAACATCTCTCATTATATACTCAACAGATGCAAATGCCTGGTCGGCATCTGGTTTATAGTTAATTGTTAAGAATATACCAGTAACTATTTGGAGAATAAAAACAAATATAGCTAATGCTCCAAAAAAATAAAAAAAATTGAAATTTTTCGGAGCGTAATACTGAGATAAGTGATTTCTCACAAAGTTACTTACTGGTAATCTTCTATCTATCCATGAAATAAACTTACTCATTATGCATTTTCTCCATCTTCACCAACAACTATTCTTGTGTCGGAGGCAAAATAATAAGGTGGAACCTCAAGGTTATAAGGTGCTGGGACACCTTTATGAACTCTTCCAGATAAATCAAACTTAGATCCATGGCAAGGACAGAAAAATCCACCAGTCCAATCTAAGCCAAGCTCTTTTGATTTAGGATTTGGTTTATATAGTGGCGAACAACCTAGGTGAGTACAGACGCCCAATAATACAAGGTACTCTGGATTAATAGACCTGTATTTATTTTGAGTGTACGTTGGTTGATACTCTTCGAGAGACTTAGGGTCCCTTAGGACTTCATCATCTTCTAATGTCTCATCGATCATTTTTTTTGTTCTTCTCACTACCCATACCGGCTTCCCTCTCCATTCAACAACCTTGTAAGAACCAGGTTGAAGTGATGAAACATCGATTTCAACAGGTGCTCCTGCTGACTTTGCTCTCTCACTAGGAGCCATTGACGATAAAAAGGGAATTAATGCAAAAATTCCACCAACTCCTCCCATAACTTGAGTCATATTGGTGAGAAATTTTCTTCTATTAGAAGTTGTAGGTTGAGTACTTGCAGTTTGCAACCCTTCATCTGATGATGTAATTGAAGACTTCTTCTTTTCAACTTTTACGGCTTGAATATCAATACCTTGCAACACTTCCTTTCTAAGTGAGGCATGCAACTCCCTGGCATGTGTTAGATTTATCTGCTGAAAATCACCAATTGTGTATATTTTTTCCTTGCGGATATTATTTACATGGACATGATACCTGTACTGCCATGATTTTTTTCCTGAGCTTGATATCCAAAGAAATAGGCCGTCACCAAATGCAACCCGATAGTGATGACTTTTAGGTTGTAAGGCTTGAATATCTTTATCTGTAAGTGTGCTCATATCTCCCTAACCACTTAGACTCTTTAATTTAACCAATTACTATGCTGTGGGTAATAATTGGGTAACGAAAAATGTCTACTTATTGTGTGGGTAAAGAATATCATTACCCACAAAATATGTTATAAGAATAGCCTCTAGTAAGCTATGAGTCAAGTAATAACTGGGTTATAGAGGATTTTTATAACAGATTACCAGTTCATGTACTATAATATCGCAATAAATTAGTTAAATATGGTGTTAATCTGTGAAAGAGTTAAGGAATTATGTAATTACTGGTATCTTAATTGGAAGCTTTCTTTACTTGTTTGGTCCTAAAATGTTCAGCAATAGCATTCTAATTAATGAGGTGAATACTGAATCTTCGTCATATTCAAGGAGCGTGAGTTATCACGATACAGTCAAAAAAGTAAACAAATCTGTAGTATCCATATACACGAAGAAAACCCTAAATAAAAATATTTTTTTCATAGATCCAAATGAAAGAAGATTAAAGAGAAGAGATTTGATTCCAACAGGCCAAGGTTCTGGGATTGTAGTAAGTTCTCAAGGTCACATACTCACTAATTTCCATGTTATTGTTGGCTCAGAAGAAATACTTGTAAGGGATTATGCAGGTAACGATCATTCAACATCAGTGATTGGAATAGATCCATTTACCGACCTCGCAGTTTTGAAGATAGATAGTAATCTCAACCCAATTATTTTCGGTGAAATTGATAATGTTAGAGTCGGTGATGTGTCACTTGCTATTGGAAATCCCTTGGGAGTTGGTCAAACAATCACCCTCGGAATCGTATCTGCTACAGATAAAGAGCTCTCACCAGAGGGTTACTCATATCAGAGATATGTACAAACAGATGCTGCAATCAATCCTGGTAACTCAGGTGGTGCACTTGTAAATACTAATGGTGAATTAATTGGAATAAATACGAGTATAGTATCTAAAGGCGGAGGATCAGATGGTATCGGCTTTGCGATTCCTGTTGATATAGCAAAATATGTTCTGACACAAATTCTCGAATTCGGAGAGGTGATCAGGGGTTTTGTTGGCATCGTGGCTGACCCGAATTTTAGAGGGAATGGCATTATGATTTCTGCTTTGTATGAAAATGGGCCAGCTCAAAACTCGGGAATTAGACCAAAAGACATAATAAAAAAAGTTAACGGTATTAAAGTAGATAAAATTAAAGAGATGCAAAATATAATTGGTAAGTCTCAGCCAGGCGACTTAGTTGAGTTTGAAGTCCAGAGAAATAGTGATAGATACACAGTAAATGTTGAAGTGCAAAAAATGCCTACTAATTAGATTTGCTTCTATATTTTGCTGATTTGGCATGAGCATCAAGTCCCTCTGCGTTTGCAATTGAGAATGCTATATTGCTTAATTGATTTGCTAATTTTTTTGATAATTTAATTAAACTCGATCTCTTCTGAAAATCATATACACCCAGAGGAGAAGAAAAACGAGCAGAACCTGAAGTCGGTAAAACGTGATTTGGTCCTGCGCAGTAGTCTCCAAATACTTCAGGGCTATTCTCACCTAAAAATATTGCGCCAGCATTCCTAACTTTGTTAAGAATTTTACTAGATGTCTTGTTCATTATTTCTAAATGCTCCGGCGCTATTTTATTTACTAAATCTGCTGTTTCTGAGTCACTCTTAGTTTTGATGAGCATTCCTCTTGTTAAGAAAGATTTACGAATAATATCCTCTCTTGTCATTTCGCTAATTAATCTATTCATTGATGCCTTTATCATATCCAATGCCCGTGCGCTCTTAGAAATTAAGATTGGTTGGGCTAATTCGTCATGCTCCGCCTGTGAGAAAAGATCCATAGCAACTATGTCAGGGTCATTAGTTTGATCTGCGATAACAACGACTTCTGAAGGACCCGCAATATTATCGATACCGACATCACCAAAGACAACTTTTTTTGCTAAGCTAACATAAATATTCCCTGGTCCAACAATCTTCTCTACTTTTGTAATAGTTTCTGTACCATAAGCTAGCGCAGCAATAGCATGTGCTCCACCTGTTTTGTATATCTCATCTACTTGACATAAATCTGCAGCAACTATGGCTAATGCATGATCCTTAATCTCCTTCATAGGTGAGCACATGATAATTTTTTCAACTCCAGCTACTCTAGCAGGTATAGCATTCATTAGAACGGTTGATGGGTATGATGCTTTACCTCCCGGCACATATATACCGACTGATTCAATCGCCGTAACTTTCTCTCCTAAAATACTTCCTCGTTCATTATAACTCCAGCTAGATGATAACTGTTTTTTTGAGAACTTCTTTATTCTTGATATTGCTTTTTTTAAATTCGAAACTTCTGATTGTGAAACTAAAGAATAAGATTTCTTTATTTCATTTCTATTAATCTTAAGCTTACTAGCATTATTGACAGAAATTTTATCAAAATTTTTTGTATATTTTAGTAAAGCCTTATTACCTAGTCTTTTAATATTATTTATTATCTTATTTACTTCTTTTTCGATCTTTGTGTTTACATTTTCATTGATCCGCAATCGTTTACTGAATTTTTGGTTAAATTCTTTTTCTGTTGTATTTAGAGATAATGTTTTAATTTTTTTTATCATTGAATGGATTCCATAGCTTGGTTTAAATCTCTTATTAGTTTCTCAGTCTCCTCCCAGCCTATGCACGCATCAGTGATGCTCTGACCATATGTTAGCTCTGATTTGTTATTAATTGCTTGCTTACCTTCAACTAAATTACTTTCAAGCATAATGCCTCCTATTGACAGCTCTGCATTTTTTAATTGCTCAATGACATCATATACAACAATTTTTTGTTTAGAGAAATCTTTTTGGCTATTTGAGTGACTTGCATCTATTACTATGCAATTATGCAATTTATTTTCCACAAGTGCCTGACTGACCTTCTTCACGTCAGAAGATTTATAGTTTGCATTTTTACCGCCTCGAAGGATCACATGACAATCACTATTACCTTTTGTTGCAAAAATAGCATACTTACCCTCTTTGGTTACAGATAAAAAATTATGTGCCTTGCTGGCAGCGTTGATAGCATCTATCGCAATTTGTATTCCACCATCAGTACCATTCTTGAAGCCTACTGGACATGATAAACCGGAGGCAAGCTCACGGTGACTTTGACTTTCTGTTGTTCTTGCTCCTATTGCACCCCAACTAATCAGGTCAGCAATATATTGAGGGCTTATCAGGTCAAGATATTCATGACCTGCAGGCATGCCCATCTCTGCGAGTTCCAATAATAATTTCCTAGCAATTTTGATTCCTTTATTAATATTAAAACTATTGTCAAGATCAGGGTCATTTATAAGACCTTTCCAGCCAATGACAGTCCTCGGTTTTTCAAAATAAACCCTCATTACAATTAAAATATTCTCTGATACTTCATTTTTTAGTTTCATTAAACGTGTTGCGTACTCCATTGCTGCATCAACATCATGTATAGAACAAGGACCAACAACCACTAACATTCTCTTATCTTGTTTTGTGATAATTTTCACAATTTCCTCACGTGCAGTTAAAACCGTATTAACAGCATCGTCGGACATTGGTATTTCTTTTATTACAGAAATTGGCTCTATCAATTCTTTCATTGATGCAATTTTTAAATCATCAGTTTTCTTATTCATTGTCATTTTGATGAAATCCTATCTACAAGTTTATCAATTTGTTTTTTTTTAATTTTGTACGAGCTTTTGTTAACTATTAGGTGAGATGATATATTTTCTATCAAACATATTTCCTCTAGTCCATTTTCTCTAAGTGTCCTACCGGTATCTACCAAATCAACGATTGCGTCTGATAAATTTAATACAGCAGCTAACTCCATTGACCCATATAACTTCAATATTGAGCATGGAATACCCTTTGATAAGAAAAAATCTTGTGTGAGACTAGGATATTTTGTAGCTATCTTCATGTTGCTTACAAGCTTTTTATTCTGTTTTCCTGCTACAACTAATTTACATGATGCAATATTCAAATTTTTGAGGAAAAAATAATTATCAACATTAGATTCGAGTAAAGTATCTTTGCCTACAATACCCAGGTCAACTTTGCCCGACTCAATATACAGTGGCACGTCGCTAGCTCTAACAATTATAATCTCTAAATTTTCATAATTAGTTTTAAAGATAAGTTTTCTAGACTCATTTGGTGATGCGTCACACTCAATTTTATTTTCCTTGAGTAATGTCAAAGCTTCATCCATAATTCTTCCTTTTGAAATTGCTAAAAATATTTTTTTCATTATTTACCTACATGGGTACTCTTAAAATATCAGCGCCAAGTTGCCTCAACTTTTCTTCTATGCAATCGTATCCTCTATCTATATGATATATTCTTTCTACCTCTGTAGTCCCATCAGCAGCCAAGCCCGCTAGAATTAAGCTTGCAGAAGCTCTCAAGTCAGTTGCCATTACTTGTGCACCAACCAGTGATTCGGTACCACGTACAATAGCAGAATTTTTCTCTAGAGTTATATCTGCTCCCATTCTAGTCATTTCTTGAACATGCATAAAGCGATTTTCAAAAATATTTTCTTTAATAATGCTTACTCCTGTTGCAATCGTGCTTAAGGCAGTTAACTGAGCTTGCATATCAGTTGGGAAATGTGGGTACGGGCCCGTCTCGATTTCAACTGGTTTTGGTCTCTGTTGTTTCATGTCAATACTTATGGTCTTATCAGTATATGTAATCTCTGCGCCGGCTTCACGAAGTATTTCAACGATCACCTCGACGTGAGAGTAGATAGCATTTTTAAGAGTTACTCTCCCCCCTGTAATTGCTGCTGCAACGAGAAATGTCCCTGTTTCAATTCTATCCGGCAAAGCAGTATATGAGACACCATTTAATTCATCTACTCCGTTGACAGTGATGGTACTTGTTCCGTGGCCAGTGATATCTGCACCCATTTCAATGAGAAAATTCGCTAAATCAATTACTTCTGGCTCCATAGCGGCATTTGATATAATCGTAGTTCCCTTTGCCAAGCAAGATGCCATTAGTATATTCTCTGTTCCGGTCACAGTAGTGGTATCAAAATTAATTTGACATCCCTTTAGATGATTGCAATGAGCAGTTATATAACCATTATCTATGGAAATTTCTGCGCCCATTTTGGCGAGCGCATCTAAATGCATTCCGACAGGCCTTGTTCCTATAGCGCATCCACCCGGTAAAGAGACTTTGGCATGACCGTAGCGAGCTAGTAGAGGTCCTAAAACGAGTATCGAGGCTCTCATTGTCTTTACAAGATCATAAGGAGCATATAAGTTGTTGATTGTGGAAGGATCTAATTCGACACTCATCATCTCATCCATAGATGTTGTACAACCCATCTCTGATAACAATCTCAGCGTAGTTGTTACATCGTGTAGATGGGGGACATTCCTGATGGTTACATTTGTCTTCGTTGCCATGACCGATGCACACAACATAGGTAAAACAGCATTTTTAGCACCAGAAATCGAGACATCGCCTATTAATGTATTTGCCCCCTTAATAATCAATTTATCCATATTTATCTTTTAAATACTTGTATGATTCGATATTCTAAAATCTTACAGAGCAGAAAGCTATGAAAAATCTTATCTCAAGCCTATATTTTTCTAAAATTGTTAAATTTCCACTTTTTTCAGTTTTCTCTCTAGCCATAATCCTTTTGTTTGCTATATACCACATCAATGACTTTAGATTAGATGCGTCAGCTGACTCACTCATTCTTGAAAATGACAAAGACTACATGATTTACAAGGATGTCATGAATAAGTACTCTACCGAGGATTTCGTGATACTCACAGTCACAACAAAAAACGGAACCATATTTGATAAAAATAATATTGAAGTTATAAGGTTAATTAGAGAAGACTTGAAAGATTTGAGAAATGTCTCTTCGATCAATTCAATCGTGGATGTTCCCTTAATTGAAAGTTCTAATCTTCCTATTGCAGAGATGATTGAAAATGTACCTAATATTTTATCTGATGATATAGACCAGCAAAAAGCCAAAAACGAAATATTAGAGAGTCCTGTTTATAGAGATTTAATTATAAGCAGAGACAGTAAAACTTCTGCTATACAAGTAAATCTCAAAAAAGATCAGGAGCTGTCAAATCTTGCTTTTAAAAAAGCTGAATTAATTATGAAAAAAAATCTAGGTCAACTCGATAAAGACAGTCAAATTCAACTATCTGAGATACAAGAACAATATGATCAGCTTAAAATAAAGTATGATCAAGAAATAAGTTCATTACTGACAGATATAAGAAATTTAAGGACTAGCTATGAAACTAAATATAATCTTGAAATGAAAATAGGTGGGATTCCTATGATAATTGATGACATGATTTCATATGTAAGAAACGATCTTATTAACTTTGGTGTAGGTGTTTTAATTTTTATTATTGCAACATTGATAATAATCTTTCGTCGATTTAGATGGGTAATTTTACCAATACTTAGTTGCATATTTGCGGTGTCAATAATGATGGGGCTCTTAGGTTTTCTAGATTGGAAAGTCACAGTTATATCATCAAATTTCATTTCATTAATGCTGATCCTTACCCTATCAATGAATATTCATCTTATTGTTCGCTACAGACAGCTCAGAGAAAATTTTGATAACCATTTTGAATTAGTAAAAAATACAACATCAAAGATGGTCTGGCCATGTCTATATACAGCTTTAACAACTATTGTAGCTTTTGCATCTTTAGTGTTTAGCGATATTAAACCAGTAATTGATTTTGGTTATATGATGGTGATTGGTCTAACAGTTACATTCCTTGTTACATTTATTTTATTGCCGTGCCTTATATTACTGATTGGCCCAGAGAAAAGTAATACTCTAGACAGAAGCGATAATGAATTTAAATTTACTAAGATGTTGGCTGACTTCACAATCAAGAAAGGTAGAGTGATAAGTTTTGTAAGTCTTATGGTTCTCTTTACAAGTATTTTAGGCGCCTCACTTCTGAGGGTGGAGAATAGTTTTATCAATTATTTCAAATCAGATACAGAAATTTATAAGGGTATGAAATTAATTGATGAAAAATTAGGCGGCACCACACCATTAGATGTGATTCTCAAATTTCCTAAAGATGATAGTCAATATGAATTAGATGATCTTGATAGTGATTTATTTGATGAATATGAGGAAACAGACGCCGATTGGTTTACTGTAGAAAAAATTAATCGAATTAAGGAAGTTCATGACTATCTTGATTCACAATCAGAAATTGGAAAAGTCTTATCTCTAGCGTCCACAGTAAGAGTTGCTGAGAGAATAAATGATGGAGCAGAACTGAGTAGCCTCGAAATGGGATTGTTATACAAGAGAGCTCCAGAGAAAGTCAAAGAGATAGCTGTTAAGCCTTACATATCAATTGAAAATAATGAGGCTAGAATTAGCGTAAGAATCTTAGACTCCAAAAAAGACCTCAGAAGAAAAGAATTAATAGAGAAAATCAATAAAGACTTAGTGAGCAAGTTAAATATTGACCCAACTATGTTCACAGTGACTGGAATATTAATACTATACAACAATATGTTACAGAGTCTGTTTAATTCGCAGATACTCTCCTTAGGTTTTGTCATGCTTGGTATTTTAATTATGTTCTTGGTATTGTTCAGATCTATTACGCTCTCATTAATAGGGATCATACCAAATCTCTTGGCTGCAATTTTTGTACTTGGGTTAATGGGTCTTATCGGAATCCCGCTTGATATGATGACTATAACAGTTGCAGCGATAACAGTAGGGATTGCCGTAGACAATAGTATACATTACATATATCGATTCAGAGAGGAGTTTGAGAAACTGAGAAATTATGACGATGCTTTAAAAGCATCTCATAACAGTATTGGTAGAGCAATTTTCTTTACAAGCATCACCATTATTTTTGGATTCTCGATACTTATTCTATCTAATTTTATACCAACTATAATCTTCGGGATTTTGACTGGCCTTGCAATGATGATAGCGATGATAGCAGTTTTGACACTTTTGCCAAGGTTAATACTAACTATAAAACCATTTTGATAACTTTAGTTCGAATTTAATTGATCAATTAATGACAGTATACCTTTATCAGTTACGTGAGTCTTAAAATCAGATCTATAATTTCTCAGCAAACTGACACCATCTATTATTATATCGTACACTCTCCATTGTGAATCTGTCTTTTTGAGTCGGTAACTTACAGGGAGTTCGCCTTCATTAAGAAGATATATAGATTTGACTCTCGCAATATCCTCTCTCTTGCCTGGCGTATATGGCAAAAATTTTATTTTTTCGCCCTCAAAGGCAGTTAGAGATTTCATATATGTCTTTACCATGAGATTCTTAAATGCGGCCATAAAATCACTTTTTTCTGATATACTAATATTATTCCAGTGTTTCTTTCCTAGTACAATTCTTGACATTAATTCGATATCTAATTTTGGTATAACTATTTCATTCATTTTCGAGATTAAGTATTCGTCGTCCTTATCCAGTTGAGACTTATTATCAGTTATAAATTGCATTACTTCTGCTACACTTGATTTTAAAAAATCATCCGGACCATGATTATCTGCCACTGCAGGAAGCGTGGCAAAAGTTAAAAAAATGATTATGTGTTTAAAAAACCTCATACTTTTATGTATAATATATCTTATATAAAAAATTTCCAGTTACGAGAATGAAATTTATCAAAAGAGAATCCTCCAAATCCGCTAGAATTCTGCTATGTGCTACAGTTGCCTTTATACTCAACATTACTAATATTGCAATTGCAGATGAAAACGATGATCCGCTAGAGCCAATTAACAGAGTGATTTTCGAATTTAATGAGGTAGTTGACGATAATATATTAGAACCAGTGGCTAAAGGCTATAAATACGTAACCCCTGATCCAGTTGAAAGAGGTATTTCCAACTTCTTCAGTAACTTGGGAGAAATAAATACTATAGCGAACGACTTGCTTCAACTAAAATTTCAACAAGCTGCAAAGGACTCTCTTAGATTCGTGGTTAACAGCACAATCGGCGTACTAGGTGTATTTGATGTAGCAACTACGCTGGGGTTAAGTAAAAATAAAGAAGATTTCGGACAGACCCTAGGTTTTTGGGGAGTTCCCAATGGCCCCTATTTAGTTTTACCATTTTTAGGACCGTCATCATTCAGAGATGCCCCCGGAGCTTTTGTAGATTATGAATTATCACCTGTGGAACAATTACATCATGAAGAAAGACAAGCGTTAAGGCTAATAAATATCATTGAAACTAGAGCTAAGTTACTCAGAGCAACAAAGATTCTTGATACTGCTGCTAAGGACAAATACATCTTTATCAGAGAGTCGTATTTACAAAAAAGAGAATCACTGGTTCGCGATGGAGAGAATGAAGAAGAATTTGAGATTGATGTTTATGGAATAGACGATTAAATTCATTTATGTCATATCTAACATACGTTTTATTTATCTTTGGATTAGTCCTTATTACCTACAGTGCGAATATCCTAGTTAAGTATACTGAGAATATTTCCCATGATTTAAACATTTCATATTTTTTCTCATCCTTGATATTTATTGGCTTAGCAACGTCATCACCTGAAATATTCATTGCCATTCTTGCTAGTTTAAATGATAAATCAAATATAGCGATTGGAAATGCTCTAGGCTCTAATATTGCTAACATTGCGCTTGTGTTTGCGATAACTTTTTTTTTCATTAAGATAAGTAAAGATCATGCACACAATGTTTTTTCAAAAGATGTGAAAGCTTTTTTTATCTATCTATTTTTAATTTCGGTACTATTAATACCATTATTGAGTGATGGACAGATTAACCCTATCGATTCTTTAATATTACTTATTACTTTTCTTTTTTTTGTAGTCTTTCTAAAGAAATATATTGATATAAATAACAGCAAGACTGACATAACACATCAGTACGGTTTGTTAAAAAATTTTCTGGTTATTATTTTTTCTATTTCAATATTAATAATTGGTACTCAGATATTTTTAGATAGCTCTGTAACGATTGCTACTTTTTTTGGTGTACCTAATTACGTAATTGGTTTATCTATGACTGCTATTGGTACAAGTATTCCAGAGTTAGCAGCATCAATTCAATCTGCTAGAAGAAAAAATATTGATTTTATCATCGGCAATGTCTTAGGCTCAAACATTTTTAATATAGTACTAGTTCTTGGTCTTGTTGGGTTAGTTGACTATAACTCACAAAGTTTTATTGGGTATGACGAATTTATTAGAGATATATCCATGATTATATTAACAACAATATTGCTTATTGTGATAGCAAGGAATTATAATGTGTATTTGAGTAGATTTGTAGGAGTAGTCCTTTTTTCGGGGTTTTTAATTTATCAGTATAATTTGTACTAATATTTATTATGAAGAAGAATAAAATTAATATAGCTAAAAATATCATAAAATTAGAGAGTGATTCGCTCAAGAGTATGATTAAGAAAGTTAACTCTCATTTCGACAAGGCATGTGATGCAATACTCTCATGTAGGGGAAAAGTAGTTACAATTGGTTTAGGGAAATCTGGTCATATTGCTGCAAAAGCCTCTGCGACTCTATCCAGTACAGGAACACCCTCTATGTATATTCATGGAGCAGATTGTCTTCATGGCGACATAGGCGCCATAAAGAAAGATGATATAATAATTCTTTTCTCTAATTCAGGAGAAACAAAAGAACTACTCAGCATAATACCGATACTAAAAGTTTTAAAAATACAGATTATTTCAATTACAGGGAACAAACTATCTAAATTAGCAAAAGCCTCTGACTATGTACTTGAGTGTGGCGTCAAAAAAGAGGCTTGCCCATTGAACTTGACGCCAACATCAAGTGTTATTACAGCAATTAGTATGTCAGATGCATTGGCATTAACGTTATTAGAATGCAGAGGATTTACAAGTAAAGATTTTGCTAGATCTCATCCAAATGGCTCATTGGGAAGAAGGATGCTCAAAAAAGTAAGTGATATTATGTCTACAACAAAGTTACCAACTACAAGTATTGAGTCCGATTTAGATAAGACCATTAAAATAATGACGAAGTTTAACTATGGAATTGCTGTTATATTGGATAAAAACAAAAAAGTCGTTGGGATTTTTACAGATGGTGATTTAAGAAGAACTTTACAGAAAAATTCTAATCTTAGTAATTTAAAGATTAAAAGTATTATGACAAAGAATCCACTAACAATTGGTGGTGATACATTAGCAGCGGAAGCGTTAAATATCTTAGAAACTAATGAAATAACATCACTTCTCATTACCTCAAATACAAAACAACTATCAGGTATAATAACACTTAACGCTATCCTGAGAGCGGGTATAGAGTAATGATTGATAAATCTTATGTAGATATCATGAATAATATTCATGAAGATATCATCAATAAAGCAAAAAAAATTGAGTTGGTGCTTTTTGATGTTGATGGAATCCTGACTGACGGCGGTATTTACATGTCCAAAGAAGGTTATGAATCAAAAAGATTTTTCGCTCAAGATGGTCATGGAATAGTTTTATTAAAGTCAATTGGCATTGAAATTGG
>MDTA01065088.1_pt1 | contig 21029 bp, 36 predicted proteins | sample 811151 | NCBI WGS metagenome assembly MDTA01 (sample SAMN05326648, study PRJNA326480) | marine metagenome | isolation source: seawater | place: Indian Ocean: South | collected 2010 | reverse complement strand
TTGGGTCTATAGCTTAGTCAGGTAGAGCGTCCGGCTCTTAACCGGAAGGCCGCAGGTTCGAACCCTGCTAGACCCGCCACTTACCATGCGTTGATGCTTATGCGTCCGCATAGCGACCTCAATTAGGAGGCGTTTCATCGAAAGATGACATGATCAGTTGCGTCTTGGGCTCAGACAAAGAAAATATGCCCACACGCAACTTACCATGGACAACGATCCTAGGAAGCCCCCTACGGGGCGAAAAGAGAACAGAAGAATGAAAGCAAACGGAAACAGAGGCAAGAGCCAGAGAAGCCTGATAATGAAACAAGGTCAAAAAGCACTACGCGCCTTTTTCAATGGAAATCTGTCCCAAACCGCCTTTTATGGCATGGTAAAGGATCAGAAGGCTGACTTAGAGCAGATCGACATCATCGATAAGAACCAAGATGATCGTCAGAAGACTCTCGAGAGGGCTAGGCTAAATTCCTGAGCAATTCAGATCTTTCTGTAAAGCACAAAGTCCACCTCCAAAGGTGGCCGTGACAGGAGCGCACGACCTCAGCTCCCAACGAGCAAGCAAGACAAAAGTCCTTGAAGCTCAGTGGAAAATAGGCTATTTGTTACTTGCCTTACCGCACTCCTACGGGAAAGCGAAATGCTCGGTTGTGAAGTAACACCTTACCATACTTACCGTTCCAGAGATGTAATCATATCGGCAACGCGCAGACAAAGGTGAACAAAGGATCTGGGGATGCCTCTGTGACTGGATGGCTCACCCTCACCAATCTGCCAAGACCAAAGAATTTGCCCTGGAACACTTATCATACCAACTGTGTGGAATAAGTGGAATCCCTGGTTTCAAAGAAAGCCATATTCCATGAAGCATCCAAGCGGCAGGAGGAAACGAGATGTTTGCAAATTAAGCAAACACTCGGGAGCAAGTACGCCATAATCTTGCTCAAACTTATCATGCAATTACGATTGTGCGGCTAGTAGCGCACATATGCTCGTAGTGAGCATCCTGACAGAGAGTTCAGGAGCGTATGCTAAGGGGGGAGACCCCCATTCTAAACTACACCGTTTCAACGGTGCGCCTCCGAAAAGAGGTCAGGCCCGAGACAGGGCACTTGCCGAAAGGCAACGCCGAGAGGCGTAAAATCGATTATTGTGAGAGAAATAGGGGCAACAGCCTCGGTAACTCTCGTTGGCTGATGAAACCAGATGACACTTGCAAAAATCTGTGACGACGGACTATGCAAGCGAGTGACGGAGAGATCCGGCGTTTGACGGCAGCCATCAGGCATTGCTCAATGCCATTACTACTTACCATGCAGATTGAAAATGCACAGGGGGCAACCCCTACTATGACAAAGCCCACAGAGTGGGCGAATTTGACCGCAGAAGACAAGGAAGCTTTCCTGAAAGCAGACCTTACGAACACAATTGGATTGTGGAAGAAGAATGACGCTGAGTGCGCCATCAAGACTTCCGGCAGAAACAAGTCCGAACTTCGTGAGGCAATGGACTCCTATGCTCTTCTGAAAGAAAATGACGAAAAGATGAATGATGCTGTAGCGCAGTTTGAAGAGACTGCAAAGCGAACCATAAGCAGAAACGAGAACGACGAGTTCACTATCGGAGGAATATCCGTAGAAGTTGAACTATTCGGACAGATACATGCTACTGCGAAGGGACGCATCTACGAGGCATTGGACAATGAATTGACTGAGAAAACAGGTAAAGGAGACATCAGGCCTAGGAACGATGTCTGGATATCGCACGCTATTGTGCGAGCGTCCAACATCAAGGGCTCTGATTCACAAGCAGGAAACGAAATGAGGCAGGAAATGAGTTTATTCTCTAATCTGAACTCTGGGGCGCTGACGATGAACAGCGCATCTGCAAAGATGATCCTAGGGATGGATCTTACAAGTGACTCCAAGGAAACAGGGCTCATCCGAAGATCGGACATGGATGCCTATGTTGCAGACCTCCAGTCGAATATGCCAGACGCGTGGCACACAATCGGTTACATACCGAATGATGATGCTGACGAATTCGCTTGGGCCATCTTGTATGATGCGACCAAGAGAGGAACACCTGGTTTGTTCAAGACCTCGAAGACGACCCCTCACTTCAGGGAGCACAATCCGTTTACGAGAGAACTTCTAGACGACTCGTTCCAGAACTATCAGCACAGAGCTGACTTCATGAACGCACAAGCAATGGCTTTCAAGGCCAATGTGCTACTAGACATGGGGTTGGTGGAGTACATTCAGAATAAGGAGAATTTCAACGAAATGCAATTGAGATTCCTGAGACTCGCAAAGAAGAATGATGGGCACTTGTTCAACGCCCTCGACTGGGGAGATATGCGTGCAGCGATTGGAGTTATGCTCCTTCAGCAGAACGAAATCACCGTCGAGAGAGAGAGCAAGGGCAGGGCGAAAACCCACATGGTGGGCCAAGCCTACACAGTCCACAGCAGCGAGTTCAACAGGGACACCGCAGGCTACAACGCCTGTCAGGAAGCTGGACGGAAGTCCGGCTTCCGCATTACCTTGAAGGCAGAACACGCCAAAGACCTGAAATCTGGACACTCTTTGATGAACAAGTTCTTCGAGATCGTTTGCAACGCTGGAATCACTTCCAGTGTGATGAACATGATCGGTTTCGAAAACAGAGTTGCTGCTCAAGTAGATGGACTTCCGAACATCGGATACGCTTTGGTGAACGAAAAACCTAGCCTATCCAAGAAGGACACCAGGTTCGTCTCTGCAATCCACGCCCTAAGAGAGAAGTTTGTGATGTGGCCATTTGGCTGGAAGAACGGACTAATGACCTCAGCGAACCAAGGACATGGAAAATCAAAGGCGAAGGCGACAAAGACAGATGGTAAAATCTTCAAGTCCCACGGGCACATTAGACCTGCAATGGTAACGATTGCAGGGCGCACATTCCCCGGGCTTGAGGCACTGCCTCTGAGCGCCGAGAGCATCGAAGTAAAGGCCAAGATCCTGCGCCCTAAGAAGAACAAGGGTGGCAGAAGGCCAAATCGTCGTTGAAGCTTGAATAAAGCACAGACACAATGACCCCCTACAAGGGATATGGGGCGAGTGGACAAATCCCTACTGACCATGCAAAATACTGCACTTGAAAAAGAAATGACGATAATCGAGAATGCCAAAAAAACCATCTGGGCTCTAAATAGAGAGCGATCCACCATTGCGCGGAAGATGGCACGAAGCGACAAGAAGAAGAGAACATACTCTCCCTTCGTATCGCTCAGAGAGGCAATAATCTCAATCATGATAACGACCTACACCGATTTCCTCGCTCCTTTGAAGGAGTCGCTGGATCTTTGGGCAGAGTACATTGCGACAGCAGGCGGAGTCACAGAGGCACGAACAGCCATTGTGGGAAAAATCGCCACTATCAAGAGCAAAATTACTCCACTCGAAGCACGATTGAAGGAAGTTAAGAGCAATCTGGCACAACTGAAGAGCCTCGAGGAGGGGCTTGTGAAACAAGGAAGTGCCCTATCTGAGGAAGATTCCAAAATTAAGGTGAAACTTGACGCGGAATCATCGAAACTATCTGCTAAGATTGCCTCCCTGACGAAACAATGGGAGGAACTCAAAAGGAAAATGGAATACGCATATCCAGTCCAAGATGGATGGATGGTGAATGAGATCCTTTGGACGAGCCCAGAGAACTGGCTCAGAAAGGGAACACACATGCGAAACCTACTGCAGACGACATACAGTCACACAACCTGGAGAAACAGGCCACAATGGGAAAGAATGTGGCCCAAGCCTCAATTTGACTTTCACATCCAACCGAGCAATCATTGGGTGTGGTCGAGGAAGAGCAAGACTCACGGTTGGGCAACGACTGGCGCACGCAGACCCAAGGGTTCTTGGCAGAAATTCAGAGATTACACCTCGGACAACGCTTTACTGAAATTGAGTAGTGGACATAGGTTGGAATCACTTCCGCCTACTCCTGCTGAACTGAAGGCTATCAAAGAGATAAGGAAGCAGAGACTCCTTGCTCGTAGAGATAGCTACAGAAAGGCATTCAAGGTTGATTTTGAGCTTCACCTGAAGAAGGTGAACAAAGAGAGAGGATGTCACATTAGGACAAGACACCTGCTGAACGGAAGGAAGGCAAATTGCCTATACTGCGATCATGCGATTAGGAATGGAAACAAGTCCAAGGCTCTGAAGACTCCCCTTCATTGGGACGAGAAAGAGCAAAGAGTGATACCTCCTGTAAACAGAAAGCCAGCGAAGATCAGAAAGAATACCTTCGATGAGAAGGATGTTGAAGGCTACACGCCAATGACTCGAAGAGAGATGAACGAAGCAAAGAGGGAATGGGAACAAGGCAAGGAATCCTCGATCACCATGGATTCTATCCAGTCCCGAATGCAAGACACTATCGAGAAAGGAATGGCTAAGCTACACGCATTGGCAGCAGAGGAGTCGGAAGACAATCCTACGCCACAGAAGAATCAGGCTAAACTCGTAACGAACAGAGGAAAGCCGCTGACTAGCTGAGTTGTAAAGCCACTTGGGGGTGCTTTGGGGAGCACCTCCGAGTTGGCCCACTGACCATGACGCAAGAAGAATTTATGCTCATTGTCTTAGTAATGCAGGGCCTACAGACATTCTTTTTATTTGCTATCGCAGATAAAATATTGGCAAGGTACGCATCGATAAGATAAGATAAGGGCAGCACGACCTATGCCCTACTGACCATGACATTGCACATACTTACGATGCCCAGACCAGGGCATACATTTGAGACAAATGACGGAGATGCAATCACACGCCACTTCTTTGATGGGGCGAAGATAGCAAATCCAGTAGAGCAAGACAAACTCGAACCATCGTCTGAAACCTCCTACTTCCGAAAGGCTAGAGGGAGATTACAAGCGATTTACGAGGAAGAACCGGAACTATTCGAAGACGGTCTAGTGATACTATACGCAACCGGACTTACACCCGCAGTATTGGGTGCGAAGGATGCGATCATAGCAGAAGGGCTAGAATGTCTTGTAGGGATTTGGGATAGAGATGACGAATGCTACAACATGCAAGCACAAGGAGTAATCTTGAGGAACGAGAAATCGATTGCCGAGAAGATCTACGACGCTAGGCCTGTTGTTCCACTTTCATCTCTAAGATGCACTACAGAATAGGACTGACCATACTAAACTGCGAATGGGGGCAGATTCTAGCGACGCAGCGCGAACTTCAGGTCTATGACTAATCAGAACTGCCTCCAGACTTATCATGTCAGATAGACGACTGGCCTTTGTAGGCTTTGATTTGGGTGAGACATCCAATTACTATGACTATGTAGAAGGACTCCTCGACAGCGAGGACGACAGAAAAGTAAGGCGAGGACAGAGACTTGCAGAAGAGCAAGTAGAGCTTTGGGAAGAGGATCACTCTTGCCCAAACGATGATGACGAATACTGGAACGATCTGTATGCCGAGACTTGTCTCGACATGTGGCAAAGTCTAGTGTGATGAAGAAATTGGGGCGATTCACCATTTGGGTGGGTCGCCCCCTTCTTTTATTTCGACCCGAACTCTCAATGGGAGTTCATATAGGGTAAGGAACTTAACATGACTATGACATTTGAAGAAATCTTGAACAAGATTGACGAATTGACGACATCAGACAGCTCATGGCTATCTGATTACGAAGACGAGCTAATGCTAGACCAGAACAACGAGCACCACCTAGAGGGTGAAGTTGGAAACCATGTGATACTCATGTTGGAGGCTCTGAAGGAGCACCCTGAGTATGTGGACTTGACGGATGAGGCGAAGGAGACACTAGAACAGGCTATTATGTGGTCTGATTTAGGAAAACTTGCGACTTACAAAGACAGTCCCAAGAAGACATGGCCAGATGGTAGACCGCAAGGCACAGCATTCGGACACGACAAGAAGTCTGCAATGATGTATGTCGAAGCAGGCGGAGACGATTCGATTATCGAGTGGATAATCAAAGAGCACATGAACGCTCACAAACTCAAAGAGATGGATGAACAAGGCAAAACCGGGATTCCAGAGTTCCTTAAGCCACAAGTCGAAGACTGTGAGCCGGGACTTTGGCCCGAGTGGGATCATCTTGACATTCCACACGGAGAGTCATTGAGCAAGAAGGCATACGCTTGGATAGAGCGTGGAGCTTCAAAACTACTCAGAATCAAGCAATACTGCGACGACAAAGGGCGAAAGTCCGAAGTCTCATTCTGAGGACTGACCATGACAAAAGAAGAGCAGAAGATAACGCTGTTCCAATTGCACAAGACCAGGGAGATGATTGATTTCGTGAATGGCCCTAATGGCGGTTGGGACAATGCTGCAAAGAAATATCCGGCTATGGCCGCGTATCTGAAGACGGTGATTGACTCTAATGGAAGCGAAGGCTGGGAGCCTAGCTTCTTCAAACACTACAGGGCAGTAGCCGTGATTAACACGAATGACATAGAGGAATCCTTCGCCATCGGGAACGCCTACGGCGGATCTCACATGGAGATGGTGGAGATGGGTAAGATAGAACCGCTTTTGCCTCTAATCACTCTACACAATGGACATGAGACCTTGGATATGCACTCGATGTCAATAGGTGACATCGTGAAAAAGGGCCAGAATTACTGGATGTGCGATCCGATTGGATTCAGCCAAATCAAGGTAGAGGAAAACTGATACTGACCATGAATGAAAAAGGAGTTATCCGCCCTGGAATGGGTGGCATGGCTGAGATCGAACCAGGAGTGTTCGTTGGAGGCCGAGATGCAATCAAGACAATCACTTTACCAGAGGAATACGGTAGCAGAGTGGTAAATGTCTTGAGAATCGAGAGAAAACTATTCGGAACTTGGTATTACCTGGACAATGAAAAGCCTAATGCCGTCGTAGATGACGGAACTCAGATGGTCTGGGTCTATGATAGGCAGGAAGCAGAAGCCAGAAACCAAGAAGAAGAGTGATACTGACCATGTTTGCAGTTAATCTTCCTGACAACAAAACCAAAGAGGATTTGATAGAAGAATTAAAACAGGTATTCGAAGGGATGGGCTATACTTTTCTGAATGAGGAAGAGTGTAACCAAACCCAAGAGGAAAGGAGAAAAGAATAATACTGACCATGACCGAAAAACAACAGATACACATTTGCGAAGTAAATGTGTGTGATAATGTAATCTCCCATGCAGGAGTGTGTGAAAAATGCGAGATAAACGACTTGAACAACGGTGACTACCTAAGATGCGGGAATGAGGATTGTCAAAATTTCCTCTGCGATCATTGCGGGGACAACACCAGCACATACATTCTAGGCGGGGAAGGCTCAGTCTTCCTATGCTGTGACGGATGTTTCGAAGTCGTTGGCAAGCTACACGCTTCAGAGCGAGATTACACATCTACAAGAAAGCACGATATGTGCTTAGAATGCAGATGACTGACCATGCCGAATTGGTGCGTAAACGATGTCACAATAGAGCACGACGACCCAGCAATGCTGGAAAAGATCGTTCAAATTGTGAGCAACAAGGAAGACGAATCGGAGGACAAGGGCTTTTTCAGCACTTTAGTGCCTCCGCCTGATACCCCTGCATACAGGGACGAATATGACAAAAACCAAAGGGAATTGCACGACGATCCTACATGGTGGAAAAACTGGAATATAGAAAACTGGGGAACTAAGTGGGACGCAAATCCCGATAATCTCTATGTAGACTATGATGGCAAGAAAATAGGGCTATGTTTCGATACAGCATGGTCTCCACCTTTAGAATTCTACGAGAACCTTGAGAAACAAGGATACAGAATAGATGCAGTATACTATGAATGCGGATGGGGTTTTTGGGGAAACTGGATAAATGGCGAAATCCGCCATTCTGGAGATCTAAATTACCTCGTATATGAATGCGAAGACGAGTGGATAATAGATGAAGCGAAGAGCAAGGAGAAGGCTTTGTCACTAGGAATTACAGAAGATGTGTTTGACAAATGTGACTTGGCACACCCTAGGGGCGGATAGCCCTACTGACCATGGAGAAATTTTGCAGAAAGTGTGGCAAGCCACTTACATCCAAGGAATCTCAGAAGAGAGGATATGGGCCTAAGTGCGACGAGGATCACAACTGGAAGGAAACTGTATCCGTGAAGGAATTGCTCCACGGATGAATTAAACGGCAGAAATGCCACGACTGACCATGCCTAAACCAGGAACAATGAAAGTGGTAAAGAAGGAAACCGACAACGGCCCAGTCTTTACGCTTGAGATTGAGATTGATGAGAAGGAGTTCGATTTGTTGTCGATCTTGCGCTACAGACAAGAGTTGCAGTTATGGAAACCATGGCAAGAAACACTCGGTCTGATGGGCAATGACCCAGATAACATCGTACTATTGGAGAAGAAGATGGAGGAGAGAGCCGAGCTTCTTACAAAGAAGCACGCTAAGACAGGTGAGAAAATCAAGAATAACGAGCATTACATCATTGTGATGCAGGCCTATGAGGAAGCCGGAGAGAACGGCTTGACAGACGAGGAACTGATTGACAGGTGCATCGAGATCCAAGCCAAGGGCAGAGTAACCGAGGCAATAAGGAAAGGATGGCCTAACAGAGCCAGAAGCATTCGTGGTGATTTCAGAGATTGCGATATAGTCGTCAAGGCAGGTCGCAAGAGATCCACCGCATCATCAAGGGCTCAAGCCGCAATAACAGGTAATGAGCCCAGACTAGCGGCAGAGGTGTGGGTCAAGAGAAATCTTGGCCTCAACGACTCTGTTTGAACTGACCATGAAGAATAATTTTGTTTTGACAAAGAATATTAGAACGGAAGGAGATAGAAGAATAGAAGCACAATTGGCATACAACTGGGAAGATGAAATGCACAGACAAGAAGACTGTAGTAGCAATTTCCAGCATTGCCCAATACGAAGTGTAAATCTCATACATGAGATTTCAGAGATGTTGGATGTCAAGCCTCCGAAGTATTTCTTCTATGACGGAAACGACACGACATGGGGCGGTTATCAGAATGGGTCAAACATCGTGATGCGTATCAGCGCACCGATAAGCACCACGATTCACGAAATGGCCCACTACATAGACGATGTGCATGAAAAGCACAGAACCGGATATGGTCATGGAAGTAGTTTCAAGGAAATCCTCTCTCTAATTAACATCGAACTAGGCTATTGGTCTAGAGGTGTCTTCTTTGATGAAAGAGATTATGTTCGGGTTTTCCACACATATATGCCAAAGGCAACGGTGGAGAAAGTCCGAGATGAATGGGATTCGGGATTGAAGAAGATCTTGGAGGCCTATGAAAAAGAGTTACAGGCAGAAGAGGAACGAGATCGCCAAATAAAGGAAGCTTATGAGCAGAAGGCTCTCGAGAGAAAGAGAGCAATAAACGCAATCATGGAGATTCTAATGGAGTGCTTAGATATTAGCACAATCAAATCAACGCTTAACCAAAATATGGAATCCGGGCACTACCCGTGTTTCCAGTATTACAGAGCGATATTTGGAAATCAGCCAGTATTGAACTGGGATCATTGGGATGACGAGGACGACATAGAGGATTATTTCGTTGAGGATTGGCTCGATGAATTGACGCATGACATCCCGATGCTACTATTGAGCAGGGACAAAGACCCGAAAGAGACATTGATTTCCCATTTTGGGGGAGTCGAGAGCTTCATTTGGGAATTCACAAATTGGGTGATAGATCGTGAGTACGAAATGGCGGAGGAGTTTGCTTGGTATAACAACCCACACATACTCTATGTGATTGATCACGATGCTTATCTAGATAACAAGCACGATTTCGACAAAGACTTCCTAGAAGAGGTCGACGCACAACGCGCACTCTACAAGGAATACTGCCAACAACTGACCATGACTGAACTAAAATTCAAACCTCTGAAAAGCACGATACGCCGACAGAGATATGAAAAAAGGCAGCAAGAAATAGAGAAAGGCCGTCAAGCATTTATTGACGCTTGGGACATCGACAAAACCTCATTTGAAATCCTTCGAGAACTCGGCAAACCATACACTCCTAAACAGCAGGATTGGTTGTCGAAGAAGGCTCATGGCTTACGCATGATGGGATATGATGTTCCGAGTAGAGTCATCAACGGATTGACTCCCTCAGCGAGGAGAGACATGAAGAGGAACTATTTTGCTCTGTTTTGGAAACAGTTTGACCAAGAAATCAAAAAGAAGAAGCAACAAACTAGTAAATTACCCAATAGAGAATACTTGGACAAAGAGCTATTGAAGAAAATTAATGCAGAAGGTCGCACAACTCAAGAGTTACTTGAATGCTCAGAATATAGCAGAGTAACGCTCTTGAGGAGACTATCTGATTTGGAATACTCGGGATTAATTTCCCGTAGCCTTCAAGATTACAATGGCCGAGGAAGAGGGTATTTGTGGCAATTAAACTGAACTGACCATGACAACTGACAGAGAAAAACTAGAGAATTTTCTGAAATCAGCCACGAAGGACATGGATCGTTTTGTCAAAGCGACATTCACCATGACCCATAAGAGGGGAGAAGCACCTTACACGGTAAGTGCGATACTGACTAGCGCAAGTGGAAAGAAAGCAGAAGTGAGTGCAACCTTCAAAACAAGGGTACAGGCAAACTATTGCATGTCAAGACACGAACATAGCGCCGAGAAATCATTTGGGTTCTCCCTCGTATCGAGAGAGGAAGGAGAAGGACAATCCCCTGATTTTAGAAAAGAGTGGATGATTGAAACATCTACATGGAGTTGAACTGACCATGAGCGAATATGTAATCATGATCTATGACCAGATGGGCATTCAAGAGATAATACCTACTGGAATAATGGAAAATGACGAATGGGGAGAAGATGAAGAAGAACCACAATATCTAGTGGAACAATTACGGGATAAATTAGTGAGTTTACCATATGAAACCAATCCTTTGCCGTCAGGCGGAATGGGGCTTGGTAGCGCCATAATATCAACAAGAGATTCGATAGAATACGATAAGGATGTCATGGAGGATTTCCTAAATCGTGAATACGAGAAGGGTTACATACACCCTAGCATCAAAGCAGCCCTTGAGGGCTGAACTGACCATGACTAACTTCACAGAAGAAGAAGAGGAAATTCTGAACAAGTATTACCCGCCAAGAACGGGATACAGTGAGAATTTCGAAGACGAAGACGAATGGGGCTGGGAAGGCGGAGAGCATGATGAACTCATACCTTGGTCATTTTGGAGCGACGATTGCGACACAGAGGAGAAATTCCTGGTGTTGTACTATGGCTGGAATGGCTACCCGCACGGAAATGATGTGATGAGCTTCACATCTACAGACAGGCTTCCCTATCACGAGGAAAGCATCCATGAGTCTTATGAGACGATTATTCGATTCAAGAACAACATCTGGAAGATCATTGTGACTGAGAATATGGGAATCCATTGGGTTGGCATAGTCCAACCTCTACCAGAGCATTACAGGATCGAAGAAATACAAATCAAAATCATAGGCGAATACTTCGACGAGGACAAAATCCTCGATCTCGAAGACTATCAGCCTTGATACTGACCATGACTAAATTAGTATTTGAGGCCTCAGATGAGCTAAAGGCCATCTTTGAGCATACGAAGAACGCGAAGGAGTGGAGCAACCCCTACGGATTGTATCCGGATCTAGAGAGTGAGATGCACATAGACTTCGTGAAAGACCAGGGCATATACATTATGTCCGGCAACAAGGAAACGCTGAAAGGCGAGGATACGCATAACATGATTGTTTACGCAGAGGGATACAACCCAGAAATCAACGAGGATTATTGGGAGGAATCCAGATACGCAGTTGGGGGCGACGATTTCGCTCAAGGACTACCAGTAAATGAGGAAATGTGTGAAATGGTAATGCAAGGGAGTGCATTCGTGATCCTTGTCCAAGGTGATGATTTTAGGTATGGGACGGTAAGCCGTTGAACCTAACTGACCATGACGAAAGAATACGATAAATTAGACAGTCAGCTTTACAGGAATGATCCAGAAAAGCATAGTGACTGGTCTGACAGGATTTTGAGTTTTGATATTGGGATAAACCCTCCAAACGATTGGATTCAGGATCATTTCCACGCTACTAACAACGAAGCGCCATACAATCACGACTTGTTGTGGGATATGGTAACAAATATGTTAGATTGGGCAGACACCGAATCACCCTGGCGTGATGAAATGGTCAAAATGTTTGATTTAGAAATTGAGCAAAGTCTCGATGCCTATGCCCGAAGAGGGGCTAACGAAGGCGATATTATCAGCGACACAAGAAAAACGAAAGATGAATTGCGAGAAACCATAATGAAGTGTAAGCAAGAAATTATCGAGAAGACTACAATCCTCTGTGATGAATACATAGGGGTATTGACCAGTTGAATATACTGACCATGACTATGAAGAAAAAGATTGGTAGAGCATACGAAGCAGTCTTGCTTTGGTGTGCTTACCACATCATGAGACTACCGAGGGTGGAAAATGATAGGACTGATAGTGAAGACTGATGGAAGCATTGAGGAATTTACCTACACAGGGTATCAAAGCCTCAGTAACGCTGTCGGTGGACTGATAGAGTGCGTAGCATCTGCAAGATGCCCAGAAACAGATCTGCAATACGACCTGTGGGGCAACGAAGAGGGAAGGATCAGGGGTCGAACGGACTCCGATTTCAAGAACAACTTCGTAGCGCAGAAAATAACAGCACACATGACGGAGACACCCATCACTGGGCTTTTGTCGCTTCACGGCACACATGTTGTGCTTGGCGTGAGTGATGAAGGAGACTCCGTCGGACTTTCTGACTACCTGTTGGACACGCTGAAGACACTAGCTGTATCACCCGAGGAAGCGAAGAAGCATGAAGATGAATATAGTGAGCCCTTTACACATTTTAGAGGGTTCTACTAGAACTGACCATGACAAATAGAGGAAGCAACCCGCAAGAAGATGATGCGTTCATATGCACATGCGGTAATGATTCATTCGGAGATGGTTTTGAAACCACTCTTCGTGGAATTCCTGTAGAACCAGATGCAGATGGCCCTTGGAATGGGGAATACACCTGTAACAAATGTGGCAAAATATGGGAGAACTGACCATGAGTATAGGAACACAACTGAGTGAGATCCTCAATGTCGAACTAAAGCAGTTCACAGTAGAGGGTATGACCGAAAGTGAGTGGAGAGAAATGGATGACGACAGTCTGAAGCAGACAAAGTCATTCGAAGACTTCCTAGAACAGGAAAAGGAGAAAGAAGCCAAGGAGATAGAAGACATGAGAAAGAGAGTCGATGACAACGATGCTAAGTGGAGCAGGTCTATCGAGGATTACAAGCTCAAACTCAAGGGATTCGATGCCATGACTGAAGCCGAAAGGCAAGAGAGAAGGGAAACAATTGCTATGAACAGACTCAAGAAGAAGTTTGCAGAATCATCAAGCAAATGGGATTCCACGCTGTTAAACAGGAGCAAATGGCAAATCGCTACAACCGAGGTTGGAAAGATTGACTACCAAACAACAGAGGACATGGACGACCAAGCAAGATGGGATGTGATTCGACTCGCACGATGGCGAGTGAGACAAGATGGAATAAACGCTCTTTGCAACTTGGCAAAGTCCAACGATTGGGACTGCATACGCGTCGATTACAGCGGCGGGCATGATTCTGGAGGCATCGACAAGATCTATTTCGAGAAGAATGGAAAGCTGAAGGCCATAAACCCAGAAGAGTTCAATCTGACTGGAATTTCATCCAGGCCGGATGGAGGCAATGGCTTCGGCTTAGACGAGAACATGAACGCCAAGACAATGTTTGGAGGCGTTTGGGGATTTTCAAGCTACAACCCGTGCTGGGGGCCGATTGGAGAACGACACGGGGGATTTACTGGTTCTTCCGTTGCCGGACAAGTTTTCTTTTATCCTGACGGAAAACATGAAATCACCTCAGATGATGAGTGGTGATACTGACCATGAGTAAACGAAAAAGAAATACAAAAATCAGACTCCAACAAGCTGTTGAGGAATTCCTTACACAAAGGGAAGAAGCATCAACTGGCGAGGTGTTTGATTTCGTAAATTCCAAATTAAGGTATGGGACAACCATGAACCAATTAGGCAACATATTAGCAAAAAAACCTCAGTTCAAGGATACTGGGGCTGAGAGAAAAGTAGACACATGGGGCGGTCGAACCACTCATAAGATATGGGCTATGAAGAAAGAATAGAACTGACCATGCCAAGCAGATATTACACCTGCCCAGCCTGCAAAAAGCCAATTGAAGCCAATTTTGGGGTAAATTACCCCAATGAGTGCTATCACAAGGAGTGCAGGCTGTATCAGGAGGACAATTAGACTGACCATGGATATTTACTGTCCGAAGTGCGGAGAACCGTGCGATACAGGAGAATTCCTCTACATGGAGGAACATTGGGGGCAAAAGATTGAGCCCGACGAAGCAAGAAGGAGATTTTACGAATTTGGCTGTGCCATGCTATTCAGCAACGGCAAGCGAAATTGCGGATCAGTCCGTGAAAGGAGAGAGAACGAGTTGAAGCACCTCAAGATGAGAAAGTGTACGCTTGACATTTTCCTCAAGGAAAACCCTCATGCGAAAGATGACGACCTCTTACCTCACCCACTTAGCGGTGAGGAAATGAGGATGGAAGAGATTCGAACTGAAAGCTACGCAACAGATTGGGAGTTGAAAGAAATCAACGAGACATTGTTCTTGGCTGATGCTTCGGATGCACTACACGACATTATGGGTGATGATTTAGACGGAATAGCGTCATCCCTGTGATACTGACCATGACTGACGGAGAACAGATCATTCCATCCTTCGTAGAAGTGATGGAAGACGAGATTATACAGAATGAATTGAAGAGCCTATACTTGGGAATCGCCAACGGAACGGACTCTAACGGTTCAATTGACGACTGGGAGTGCATCCTCGCTGACAGGATGTCTGCAATCATCAATGATGATTTAGAAGCCTTCGAAGAGAGATGGAATCTCCAGGGAAGGGTATACATGACTACAATCACGATGCCTAACGAGGCAGCAGAGATTATCTTTGAGACACTTGCAATGGATGTTGAATCTTCACACATTGACACGGAAATCAGAGAGGAACTGCAAAATGCACTAGACAAAGTGAAGACTATCTAGGACTGACCATGACGAAGAATATGACGAATGACAGCATCGAACCCTTCAAATCAAGGATGGATGCGGAAACATGGCAACTTTACGATATGCCAAACAAAGAGGTAGTAGCAAGCATATTGAACGCCTCATTTGAAGTGATGGCGAATGATGTTTACCGTGACAGGAAAAATATCACAATTGATCTCGACATCGAGAACATGACGACTTGGGAGGAAACTCATAGAGAAGTCCGTCAACTCTTGATGATAGAGAGAGCCAAGAAATTACAAAAGCAAATGCGACAGGTCTTGACGACCTGGAGGCACTTTGGAGCTTCTGACTCAGAACCCGACGGGATGCTCGCACACCAGATTCAGGAATGCAACGATCATTATTGTGAGCAGTTTTGGGGCAAGGATTGGCGAGAAGACAACATCTCGATAGAGGTGGGGCGATTCGGCATTAGAAAAGAAGGCGCAGATGAATGGATCTAAGCCTACTGACCATGACGGATAAAAATGAGAAAGTGAAGAAGGGTGACATACACCCTATTCCTGTAGCAGGGCATGAATCACATGTATGTCCTCATTGTGGCACAGACAAAATAGAAATTAGGAGCGATCATCATTACTTGCCCTATTTCACCATCATTTGCCAGAATGAAGAATGCTTGATGGAAACATCCTACGAACAAGTGTATATGGTATGCGAAGAACCAAAGAAGACACTTAACGACTAGAACTGACCATGAGTACAGCAATACACCATGCAATGAGTTCTGCAAAGAAGTTTGGCGGAGAACCGGATGACTATTTGGCAATCCACGAGTTCTTCGACCAATTCAAAAACCAGGACTGGCACTTTGCACACAGGGTGGTTTTACACCACACAGGCGGAATTGAGATCGCGGAGCAGGTTTTCGGCGCGTATATTCGAGTCAAGACCAGAGCACGCAAGGAGAAGAAGGATCTAAGCGAGGAGAGAGAGGAAATCACCATGACGATCAGCGCATTGGAGAATCTCGAACCCAATCAAACCAACCTATCAATCTTGATGAGCCTGCAAAAGAAGCTACAAGACATTGTAATGAGAGAGAATTTCCACACGAAGAGCATACCTGTTCGGTGGATAGGCGAGCAACACATGAACGAGGACTTTGGTTTCGTTCCTACGCCCGCAGACTGGACTAAGAACCTCAAGGAAATGAAGGGACTGGAGAGTTGGATGCTAACAAGAGCATCATCAGCACAGAAACTCGGAGTCGCAGAATGACCTTACTGACCATGTATGAGACTTATCTCGGAGCGATAATCGGAGTGCAGATAATAATCTTGATTTCACTAAGGAATCTAATGTCTGCGACTAACACCATCGGTGAGATGCTTCACACCTTTATGTTCCACCCGGAACATCTGGATGCCTGGAGCGACACCGACACTACCGAAAAAATCGAAGATCTCCAAGAAGATGATTGGAAAAAATGGGATAGTGACCCCGAATGAGCATAAAATCAAAAGATATTAACGACAATACCCTTAGTGGGGATGTAATGTTGAATGACAATGAAAGGTGCTCTTGTTGGGACAAGGAATCAGAGAAGGAGCAGAGGTGGCGTGCAGAAGTCATGGCCGACGGAAAGGGATATTGCAAGCATTGTTGCTTGAAAATGAGCTTTTACTACCCTCTTCCGAAGAAGAAAAAGCCCAGACTCCGAATCTGAACTGACCATGTATGAAGATTGGATGAAGGCGCTGAGAGAATCAGCGTTGAACCAAATCGACTTGAAAGTGTTTCAAAGATGCACAGAGTGTAATCGCAAACTAGAAACAGATACCGGAAAGAAACTAGGACTCGGATCGGTGTGCAGAAAGAAGTTCAAGCACCGTTACACAATTATTCCTGCATTCAAAGGTGAGCTACGGGCTTACGCTTACGATCAAATAGCGGCTTTGGATGTTGACTTCGTAGTAGAATACGATTTTCACGAACCGCAAATTTTTGTGAAAGGCAAACATCCTCCCTATGAATGGGCAGAGATATCCGAATGCGAACCTAGTCTGGAATCATTGAGGATGATCCTCAACCCAGAATGCGACTTTGTGTATCACAACCTGTATGAACGGGAAACTCGATTGAACACTTTCACTAAGAAGAAGGAAGATATTACGCTGATAAAGGACAATCTAATGACCGACGAGGATAAACTAATCCGTCCTATAGACTATGTAATGGCTCCAGAAGTGAACGATCCAGATGAGAGACATTCCAAGATAAAGAACAGAGAAGGCTCGATGAACATCTTCGAAGCCAGCCTATGGGATATGATACATGGCCCAGGAGAGTGGTCAATACCAGATTACTTGGAGAGTTATGACACAAGAGGAAGTAAATTCCAACAGAAATGGTGTGCCTACAATCATGGAGGCTATGATTGGGATTGGCTCGTAAATTACCAAAATGGGGACTGGTGTCCGTATCGGCCCTCAATGTTTGGAGATAATTACAGCTTCGACATAGAGACAGATTTCAGATTACCTGGCGGAGCAGAACTGAAGGAAGGCGACCGCTACTACCACGACATTGTGATGTGGGCGAGGCTATGCCAAGCCTACTTGGAACACGAGGTTTCCAATTACGAGTCACATGAACTCATCCCCACGCGGGGGAGAAATGAGTGGTTATATTGGTGGTTCGAAGCCGATGCTCAACTTTATGCCTACTATAGTATCAGATCCTCTGATGGGGAGCTGTTGAAGGCATACGACCTATGGGAGCATGAGTTCTTGCATCAAGCAGACTGCATGTTCGAGGAATACCATGTCCTCAATGCTGAGATTATGTTGGATTGGGAATGGACAAAGCCAATCTTACAGCAATATCTGGATAACCTTCAAATGACTAGCACCCCTGCTTAGGGGTGACTGACCATGAGCTGGACAGAAAGCGATCATGCTAGGCTTATCGCCTTGAAACAACAAAGAATGAGAATGTTGAGAGAGGGTGACGGTAATTACGACAAAGGAAAGGTCGCAAAACTAACAGTTGAAATCAAGGCGATCAAGAAGCGACTTATCGCCCACGAAAAGGGGCAGAGCGTAGCACAAGACGCGCCCGAGGCAATCGAAGAACCTGCAGAGGCAATCGAAGAACCTGCAGAGGCAATCGAAGAACCTGCAGAGGCAATCGAAGAACCTGCAGAGGTAGAGAAACTATCATGGCCTCAATTCAGATCCAAGCACAAGGGAAAGCCGAAAGAAGAAATTTCAAAACTTTGGGCAGAATACAAGGAATCCCTTAACTGAACATGACAGATACCGTAAATTTGGAAGAGTTCACCTCATCTGGTGAAGTCTTCATCAATGGAGAAGGAAATATTACGATAGAGCCTATGCAGTTGTTCAAGACCGAGAATGGACAAGTAATTCTTAGGATTGGCAACAACACCTATTGGTTCTATCAGAATGATGACAAGAATTCGCACTATTATGACGGGCCGGAATTCAAAGTGAATTATGAGGCAAAATACACACACAAGACGCAAAGCGTCCCTGGCGTGTTTCTCATAGACAGCTTGATGCCAGAGTTGCTGGCAGAATGCGCCAAAAATAGAGGAAAACAACCCGATGAAACCTACTTCTCAGAAGGAAGTAGTGGATTTGACTCGGAGATTAGGTGATACTATGGTTGGAGTGATGGTAAGAAAGAAACCTCCGATGGGTTCGATATACGAACCGGGGGAGATAGTGAGATTCAGAGTAAAATACGGAGCGATATCGAAATCGACTGCTTGCAGAGTAGTCGATTGCGGTTCATACGAGGCGACTGTGATCCCAATTGCGGGGTCGCACGCTGGAGAAGAAATCGAAGTAGGCGTTGAGATGCTTACTTACTGAACTGACCATGACGGACAATAATGAGGAAAACCTACCCTGGCTTATTGATTGGGTAGTTCCTTATGACGACGAGGGAGGTTCTTCTGGCGTTGTAGGAATTTACAACACCAAGCAAGAGGCATTCCAAGCATGGAAACAAGTGTTATGGGATATGAACATAGATCAACATCGGTCGCCTGTAGGAGAAACGAACTGGGATTACGAATCTCTGTGTGAATTCTCAGTAGATACTTGGTTAGAGGAGACAAAAGAATCGTTCGAAAACGGATTTGCCACAGACGAACACACTTCGTATACTGTGAAAAGATTCCGTGGGAATGTTGAAGTTAACGATGAAGAGCTTATGATAAAAGCATACACCCTCCAAAAAGAGATTAAGAAATACTTCGCAGAGCAGGAGCAAAGCGAATGAACTGACCATGCAAATTAGGTATATTGAGACTGCTGAAGTCTCGAAGATGCTGAAAGCGGCAATCAAATCCATAGAGCCATACGCTAATGTAAGCGTGAGAGTGGCTAACACATACTTTGAGAAGATGAAGGAGATGAAGGACATTGATGTTTTCATCAAGAACTTCGACAAAGTATCGATTGACTCTATGAACAGGATAGCAAAAGCCTGCAGAGCACATCAAGGGATGGATCTCCTTTACGATGAACCAGTGAGGAGATTCATACTATCGGGAGAAGTGGCTTACAGAGATGGGCCATTCCTGAAAGTGCCTTGGAGAGATTGCCAGCAACAGCAATTGATGATGTTTGAACCAGAGGAAGTAAGGCTTGGGTGCGAGAGAGTGAATCTCTACATTGGTAGGGGAACTACAGGATCTTTCACCCAGGACACGGACTTCACATGGATCAAGGAAAATTTCGTACTAGGCCCAGATGGTTATGCAGAACGCATAATCGTCGCTTAGTTACTGACCATGACCAGATTTAATCTACATGGAACTGCGAAAGCCGTCCCTAACCACGGGCGTTTTGCAGGTTCAGATGAGAAAGAAGGAACATGGAGTATCGCCTACGGTTTCGACCGTATAGATGGCATTTACTTCATCCAGGGATATTTCGATTGCCCAGAAGAGGGCGTAGACATGACTCCCGATTATTGGGACGGAGGAGGGAAGACCGAAATTATGGAGTCTCCCTTCTGGGAAATGATCATGTTTTGGCGGGAAGACCACGCAACGCAAATTGCGTTGGATCTGCAACCGCCGAAAGACACCATCGACATCCTGAACGGACTAACAGAGAAGTATCTTGCTTTTGATGAGGGCGACGAGCGCCGTGTGTGGATGTTGAATACGATAGAACAGACACCCAAAGACAAATTGATGAATCCTGAATGGAAGAATTTGATTTGATACTGACCATGAGATTACCATTTTGGGTAAAGAAGACAAATACAGGACAAACAGGCGAAGAAGCCATTGTCGAAAGAGCAACCTCCAGAAATACTGGAGAGGAACTACAAGAAGAAATCAATCTCGGGAAAGAGGCTGAATTAGGAGAATTGTATGAAAAGGCGGACAAAGTGCCTACGAAACGCATCAGCTCGTTCACAAAGAACAAGGCTGAACTATGGGCGGATGCGAATCGAAGGGCAATTGAGATCCACGAGACCAATGTGCCGAAGGGCAAGAAGGTAACCGATTTGTATGGTTTGAGAACCGTCAAGGTTCTGATGAGGCCTGTCGATCAGAGATTTGAGGATATGCGTGCATCTATTCAAGATGTCGTGAAAGGCGTAGCCCTATCGTTGCTAATCTATGGAACTGCTGGAATCGGAAAAACTCACTCTGTCAAGAAGGCATTGACGGAGGCAGGGTATGAGGAAGGCAAGGACTGGGTGATTCTGACGAGCGACTGCACGCCCGCTGGACTGTATGAAACTGCTCTGAAGTTCCGCCAG
>MDTA01080691.1_pt1 | contig 21041 bp, 21 predicted proteins | sample 811151 | NCBI WGS metagenome assembly MDTA01 (sample SAMN05326648, study PRJNA326480) | marine metagenome | isolation source: seawater | place: Indian Ocean: South | collected 2010 | reverse complement strand
TTTGTATAAAAATAATTTTAATACCTGTAAACCAATACTAGGCTGGGTAACACATCAAAATGTTTTATTTTATAGAGCAGACTTAATTGTAGAGAGATTAGAAAATACAGTGACATTATCTGATTATATGAAAAATCATGCTAGTAAATCACTCTTCGTCAACATTGGAAAACAAATAGCAACCATGCATGCCTTGGGTGTTTATCATGGAGATTTAAATGCTCATAATGTCTTGGTTAAAATTAACGAACAACCATCAGATAAAACAAATAATCTAACCATTGAGACTTCTGATATTTATATAATTGACTTTGATAAGTCATTAATGGGTATAAATCGAAAAATATTCTCTAGTCTGATGAATAATAATTTATCAAGACTAAGGCGTTCACTTATTAAATTAGGTCACGGAGATTATTTGAATAAATACTGGAAATCACTTCTTGAAGGATATTTGTCTACGTTATAGTTACAATATATTCTTTTTGATTTTGGAGTAATAGTCATCCAAAACTTTAGTCTTTTTCTGCAAAAGGTTCTTAGCATTTCCTCCAAATAAATCTCTTCTTTGTTTCGATTTTAGGAGACGCTCAAAAACATGTTTAAGTGATTTCGAATTCTTTACCATGATCATTGCGTTATTCTTGAGAAATTCTTCTGTCTCATCGATAAAATTATACATATATGGTCCAACTATTATAGATTTGCCTAGAGATGCTGCCTCAAGAAAATTTTGTCCACCATGGTCTATAAGCGACCCACCCATAAAGACAAATTCACAGTGTTGCATAAAATCTTCCACTTCTCCTATGGTATCTGCAATATAAATTTGTGTATTGTTTCGAATTTTATCTTTTTTACTTCTTATCGCAATACGCACTATACTTAAAGGTATATCTGATAGAATATCTCCTAGTCTTTCTGGATGTCTTGGCACAATTACTAACATTGTACGTTTATCATTTATTTTTAGCCATTCAGTAATAATCTGTCTTTCTTCACCTGGGTGTGTCGATGCAGCTAGTACATATTTCCTCTCAATTGGTCTTTTAGAAACAATTTCACTAGGGGTTTCACATAACTTTATGTTACCTACTACAGCTAGCTTATCTTTACTGGCTCCTAGAAGATGATAATTTTCTTTTTCTCGCTCGGATTTACAATATATGCCATCAACCAGATTTATAGTATTAGCATATATTTTTTTTATCATGTTATGTGAATTAAGGGTTTTTTTTGATAATCGAGCGTTAACGATAATGATAGGTATTTTTCTTCTTGAGCATATATTAATCATATTTGGCCAAATTTCTGTCTCAATGATGATACAAATCTTAGGATTAATAGCTGTAATAAATCTCCTCATGGTGAAAAGAAAATCAAAGGGAAGGTAATGATGTAGAAATTTCTCAGTTGATTTGTCTAATATATTTTTCGATGATTTTGTCGTTGTAGTTACTATTATTTTATCTTCTAAATTTTTTTGCCTGAAAATTTTTATAAGCTTCAGTGCTATTTTAGTTTCCCCTACAGATGATGCATGTAACCAAACTGTTTCCTTATTTTTTTTAAATGAATCAAAACCTAAACGTTGTTTAAGAAAATTATTATCATTTCCCCTTCGTAGAGAATTGTACAGAATTTTAGTTATTATAATTGGAGATAGAATATAGACTAGTAGGTTGTATATAAACATCGAATATTATTATTTACCAGACCAATATTGAGTTTATTTCTTCAATTTCATCAATTCCAATTTGAGACGTGTATTGTTTAATATCTAAATCTAGTAAAATAAAGTTCAAAATTGACTCAATATATCTATTTTTTGCACTAACTAACTCTATTTTAGATTGCTGTAGCTCAGTATCTGTATAAATTCCATTCCTGAAACCCTCTTTAGCCGCAACATATTTGAGATTATGTAAGTTATATTTCTCTTTTTGGTTATTTACAAGATTTCTTTGTATGCTATATTTTGTGATTTTGTCAGTGATTTCTCTCTCTAAAATTTTAAGGGTTTGTTCATACTTAATCTGAGCATTTTCTAGTCGGTATCTTGACTCGTTAACCTTAGCAGATTGGTAACCTCCTTGATAAAGAGGAAGTGTTACTGTCAACCCGACACTATTAGATTCTCTTTTGTTAGCCCCAAATCTTGTTCCACCAGTTACATCTGAATAGTCGTAAGAGGCAACCAGATCAACCGTAGGATAATGTTGAGACTTATTAGATTCAAATGTATTTTGAGAAATATCTAAATCATAGTTAGCCATTTGTATTATCTCGTATCTTGACGTTGCCTGCTTAAGAACATCGGATACCTTATATTGATTATTTTTTATCTCAATTTGAGTATTAATATTATGGACATCTGATATCCTTTTACCAACAAATATATATAGGTCCCCCTTTGAATTTTCATAATCATTTTGAGCTATTTCTTTGGTAATCCTTGATGACTCCAGATCAGACTTATATTTTAAAAATTCTGTTTTTGTAATTGAGCCATTTGAGTATAATTTACCTGCATTAGAAAATCTCTTTTCTGAGAGTTTTAATAATTCATTCTTTTCTCGAAGATTATTAGTATGCGATATAAGCCTAAAATATAGCTCTGTTGTTCTCAATGTAATTTTCTTCTTTTGCAGCGAGAGATTTTTTTCGGATTTTTTTCTAATCGCATCAGATTTATCTAATTCATCAAAAAAAGCTAGACGAAATATCGGTTGTTGTAGTGTAAGGCTATAACTATCAGTGTTGAAATCAGTGTTAGTTCCTGGCCCAATATATCTATTTATATTTGTTTCGTTCGTACTTGCTTGCAAATTTATTTCCGGAAAAATTGATGCGGCAGTTTGTTTATATTGGTGTAGAGATATCTCTTTATTATTTTTAGCTATTCTGAAATCATCATTATATTGAATAGCCCTATTATATACATCTACTAAATCAGCAGCATGGATATTACCACTAATCAACAGCAAGAAAAATGTTTTTAAATAAATTTTATTTACGCTCATATTTCTTCATCGTTTTATCAATATCATTTGCCCAGCCTTCAAGACCAGTAGACAAATTAATTATGTTTTTGAACCCTACACTTTCTAAATATTTGCCAATCATTCTGCTTCGGATACCATGATGACATACTACTATATGTGTATCTTCTTTATTTAATGTTTCAGCTTTATCTTCTACTTGGAGCAGTGGAATATGTATTGAATTATCAAGATGACATATCTCATACTCCCAATCTTCTCTAACATCAATTATTTTCACTTCTTCTTTATCTTCTAGTAATTGTTTAATTTCTTCAGGTGTTTTTTCAATCATGCTAATTCATTCCTTTGATTATGTGTTTCACGTTTGTTTGTATAATATGTTCTCTAGTGTACCCATTATTTTCTGTTTTGGAAATGATTTTACCAGATTTTATAGGGGAATTACGGTCACCTGTAAAAATGAAGGCTTTAGAGTTATTTGACATATTACTTAAGATAGCATCAGAAGATTCAATACTAAATGTTGATATAATTATATTGAAATCCTTTATCATTTCCCATGAATCATTAATATCTAGACATTTAAAATTAATATTTTGTATACCATGTTCAGCGCAATTTTCCTTGGAGTCTCTAATAAAGTCGTCATAAATATCAACAGCAGAAACTTTTTTTGCCAATTTCGAAACACATGAAGCAAGATAACCCGTACCAGAACCTAAAATTATAGCGGAGTCATTATCCGATATTTTCATGGATTGTAAAATTGTACCTTCAACATTTGACGTCAGCATAAACTCAGAGTGATTGAGTGGTATTTGAAAGTCTGAATAAGCAAAAGGCTTGAATTCATTGGGAGTATAAATTTCTTTTCTTACGTCACAAATTACATCGAGCACATTCTCATCAATTATGTTAAATGTCCTCATATAATTCTTAATTTTATCGTTGTTATTATTCAGTTCTTTCATTTTATTGGTAAGTTTAGTATTGTTATAGTATAAGTCAATTAAAACATGATATTATGAAGTTATGTCTGATAATATAAAAATAGATATAAAGGAATATAGCAAAAATTTTCCAAAATCAAAAAAATATTACACCAAAGGTAGCACAAATCAGATAATGGTTCCTTCTAGGATGATTGAATTATCACCTACTTTGAATAAAGGAAAAAACCCTATCATTAATAAACCAATACATGTTTATGACACTACTGGCTTATACACCGATGAAAGTTACACCATTGATGTAGATAAAGGACTGAATCCGATTAGGGCTAGGTGGATTCAGGATAGAGATGATACTGTTTCATCTAAAGAAAATACTCCTACAAAACTCAAGAATACATCAGAAGCAAAAAAAGAAAAGTTGAGAGATATACTCGTTGCTAAAACAGGTGCGAACGTATCACAAATGCATTACGCAAAAAAGGGTATCATTACGTCTGAAATGGAATATGTTGCAATCAGGGAAAATGTAAGTCCGCATTTAAACAATAATCTCAAAATAACTCCTGAATTTGTTCGAGAAGAAATTGCCTCTGGGAGAGCGATAATTCCATCTAATATAAATCATCCAGAGTTAGAACCGATGATAATAGGAAAAAATTTTTTGACAAAAGTAAATGCTAATATAGGAAATTCTCCTGTTAGATCCGATATCGATGAAGAAGTTGATAAACTTTTATGGGCTGTTCGATGGGGAGCGGATACTGTGATGGATTTGTCAACTGGAAAAGATCTTTATGAAACAAGAGAGAGAATTATTAGAAATTCACCTGTACCAATAGGGACTGTTCCAATCTATGAAGCATTAGAGAGGGTTAATGGTAAACCAGAAGAACTAGATTATGAAGTTTTCAGAGAAGTATTAATTGAGCAAGCTGAGCAGGGTGTTGATTATTTCACTATTCATTCAGGAGTTAGATTAAGATATATACCTAAAACTATGAATCGATTAACTGGTATAGTCTCTCGAGGAGGCTCTATCATTGCCAAATGGTGTTTAGCTCATCATAAAGAGAATTTCTTATACACGAACTTTGATGATATATGTCAAATTATGAAGTCCTATAATATAAGTTTCTCACTTGGTGATGGTCTTCGTCCAGGAAGTATTGCAGATGCAAACGATGATGCCCAATTCTCTGAGTTAGAAACACTGGGAGAGTTAACTAAGTATTCTTGGGATCATGATGTACAAGTCATGATTGAAGGTCCTGGCCATATACCCATTCATAAAATCAAGGAGAATGTTACGAAAGAACAAGAAATATGCTTTGATGCACCATTTTATACTCTTGGTCCATTAGTTACAGACATCGCTCCAGGATACGACCATATTACATCTGCAATTGGCGCAGCAAATATCGGAGCATATGGCACGTCTGTACTATGCTATGTTACACCGAAAGAGCATTTAGGTTTGCCCAACAAGGATGACGTAAAAGATGGCATGATTGCATATAAGATTGCAGCGCATGCAGCAGATTTATCAAAGGGTAATCCAACTGCTCAGTATAGAGATAATGCACTTTCAAAAGCAAGATTTGAATTTCGTTGGGAAGATCAATTCAATATTGGGTTAGACCCTTACAAGTCAAGAGATATGCATGATGAGACTTTGCCACAAGAGAGTGCAAAAGTTGCGCATTTTTGTTCCATGTGTGGTCCTCACTTTTGTTCAATGAAGATTACGCAAGATATTCGTGAATATGCTGATAAAAAAGGCTTAAACGACCATGGTGTTGCCATTAGCTTTGGTTTGGATGAGAAATCTCTAGAATTTAAAAAATTAGGTAAAGATATCTATATTAAAAAATAACTATTTCTTTTTCTTGTTTTTTTTGAATACTGCATCGAGTGCTTGTGTTATATCATCAATAATATCATCAATATTTTCTATACCAATAGACAACCTCACTAAGTCTTCTGGGACGCCAGCTTTTTTAAGTTCATTTTTTGATAATTGTCTATGAGTTGTTGAAGCAGGATGACATGCTAATGATTTAGCATCACCAATATTAACTAATCTTGTCACTAGGTTTAGATTATCAATAAACTTACCACCATTATTTCTTCCGCCTTTAATACCGAAGCTTAATACGCTTGATGCTTTTCCACCCATAATTTTTTTAACTAGAGGGAAATCAGGACTACTTGGTATTCCAGGGTAATTTACCCATGTAACGTTTGGGTTTTTCAGAAGAAAATTAGATACCTTAACAGCATTTTCGCAATGCCTATCCATCCTGACAGCTAAGCTCTCAATTCCTTGCAATATTAGAAAACTATTAAATGGGGATATAGCTGCCCCCATATTCCTGAGAGCTACAGTTCTAGCAGCTACGATAAAGGCAGCTTGACCAGCAGCTTCTGTAAATACAACACCATGGTATGACATGTCAGGTGTATTTAATCTTTTGAATTTACGTTTGTTTTTATCCCAAGGAAATTTACCTGAGTCAACTATTATTCCGCCTATTGTAGTACCATGACCACCCATATATTTGGTTAGAGAATGAACAACTATGTCAGCACCATGCTCTATTGGTCTAAAGATATAGGGTGTTGGGACAGTATTATCAACGATGAGTGGTATATTATGCTTATGAGCGAGCTTAGCCATCTTTGGTACATCCACTACATTTGCAGCGGGATTACCAATAGATTCACAAAAAATTGCTTTTGTTTTTGAGTCAATCAACTTCTCCATTTGATCTATTTTGTCATGATCGCCAAATTTTACATCCACTCCAAACCTAGGGAGTTGATGTGCAAATAATGTCCAAGTTCCTCCATATAAAGTACTCGTACTCACTATATTGTCACCTGCCTCGCATATTGTCATAATCGCATAAGTTGTAGCCGCTGATCCGGATGCAAGGGCAAGAGCTCCAACACCACCCTCTAAAGCTGCCACTCTATTTTCTAATACATCAGATGTTGGGTTCATTATTCGGGTATAAATATTACCCGCTTCTTTTAAATCAAATAAATCTGCGCCATGTTGTGTATCTCTGAATGAATATGAAGTTGTCTGGTAAATTGGCACTGCTACTGCATTAGTTGTAGGTTCAGGTGAATATCCTCCATGTACTGCAATTGTTTCAAATTTCATTGATAACCCCTCAATTAAGTAATATTAATCATATGTAAAAAAAAATAATAATGCTAGTAATATTTAATAGATATTTAAGTTAAGTTGAGGTCTATTATCAAAGATTACACCCACTCCTAATAATCTAATCGGTTTACTTTTTTTCTCTATTGCCTTATCAAGAAGTTTCAAGTAGTTCTCAATTTTTGGTATCACACATACAGTCTGATGACTAGATATCTTGAAATCATTATATTTTACTTTGATAAAGCAAGATTTAATTTTTTTATCTGTATATTTATCATCACATAACCTTTGCTGAAGTTTATTATATATTTTCGAAAGTTCAGTTATACATTTTTGTTTTGATTTTAAATCAACTGTATAAGTATCTTCCACACTAAGGCTTTTAGAGTCTCTATCAGACTCTACATCTCGAGTATCTATTCCCCTGCAAAGATTATACAATGTATATCCAAATTTCCCAAAGTTGGATTGAAGATCCGTCAAGCTTATCTTTTGAAGATTGCCACATGTCTTTACACCAAAATTGTTAAGTCTCTTTTCAGTTTTCTCCCCAACCCCTATTATTTTCCTTATCGGCAAGGCAAACATAAATTTAGTTATCATGTTAGTGGTAATACAGTACTGTCCGTTTGGTTTATTCCATTCGCTGGCAATTTTAGATAAAAATTTATTTGGCGCAATACCTGCAGATGCTGTTATTTTGAGATCCTTAAATATTTTTCCTCGTATTTGAGTTGCCATCTCTATTGCGTTACCTGCACAATATTTCGAGTTCGTTACATCTAAATAGGCTTCATCTAGAGATACCGGTTCTATTATTTTTGTATAACACTTAAATATTTTATGGATTTCTCTAGAAATATTTCTGTATTTTTCCATATGCAAAGGAATAAATATTATATTAGGACATAGTTTTTTTGCTGTTACAGATGGCATCGCAGATCGTACACCAAATTTCCTTGCTACGTAGTTACATGTTGTTACTACACCCCGTGTTTCACTACTTCCAGCAACAGCTACTGGTTTATTTATTAAATGAGGTCTATCTGCTATCTCAACTGATGCATAGAAAGAATCCATATCGATGTGTATTATTTTTTTAATTTGGTCATCTTTGTGAGAACTATGCGTTGGCTTCATGTTTTAGGTTTAGTTTTCAATGTTAGTGCGTGAATTTCTCCTGTCTCGATATACTTATTTAAAATAGCATAGATGATTTTGTGTTGCTCGATAATTGATTTACCTGCAAAACTATCACTTTTGACATGCACAGTGAACTTTGAATCACCGCCTTCTACCAAAACCTCTGAATCAACTAGCTGATCCGTAATTTCTTTTTTGATAATATTTTCCATTCATTTCTTCCAAAGCTCTGGATTAGCCCAATAATCACTGTTTAGCCATTCTGGCTTTATCTTGTAATCAATTATATTATATTCGTAAAGATCATAAAATATATTTTGTGATTTCTCGCCAAAAAGATTTTTAAACCCATATGACATAAGAGTCTCGTGGAATTGATTTGGCTCAACTTTATTCCGGTGTCTCACGAGTATTATAAGATTGGTTTGATGGTAAGTCCTAAGATTAGCTATGTCTAAAAGCATCTCAGAATTAAATTGTAGTTCGTCAATTTCTAATATAATGAGATTTTCTTTATTGACAGACTTTTTTATCTGATTTATATATTGTTTTATCTCTACTGAGGTAAAGTTTTTCAAGAGAGAATTAACTATATTATTATCATTCTTTTCTGATATGTATATTATTTTACTAAACTTAAGATTCTTAATTACCAAGGTAAGTTTGTTAGAAAAAAATGAATGATTTACCATAACTATTTATGTATCGCCTTTTAGTATATTATATCTAACGAGTTTTGTTTTGACAGAGTAGTCAAAATCATACTTAAAAATAGAATTCAAGCTTTCTTTAATAATTATCCTCTTACAAGCTTTATTCAAAGCCTCTTTAATTAGATTAAAACGACTGATGCGCTCTCTACATATATATTGTAAAATCTCCATTTCCTTCTTTGATTTAGATTTATTTTTTACTTTCTTGAACATAGTGTCAATAAATATAAAATCGAAAGCGTCAGGTGTTAACCTCAAATAATCCATTGAATTCCCGCACTTCAGCGTAATGTTAATATTTTTATTTTTGTTAAAGAAATATCTGAGCATATAAATAACAATAGGATTTTCCTCAATCATAGTTACTTGATAACCTAACTTAGCAAATTCAATTGCATCTCTACCAAATCCCCCTGTGCAATCTAAAATCTTTGCATTTTTTTTTGGAAACAGTTTATAAATCAGAGATCGATCTTTCGAATATTCAGTTTCTGTAATTTCTACTTTAGATGGGGGAGTGGACTCATGGTTTAAAAATAATATATTATCTTTATTTATATTTAATTCTAAGCTCTGCTCAATATTAGCAAGATGTGACTTCTCAATAATATTTTTTATATTCTTTCCTTGGCAAGCACATTCATTATCGAACGTAATTTTTATCATACTATATTATATCTTCTTCTTATGTGCCTTAAACTAAAAAATACAATTGGCCAGACGAGTGCACTAGTTAGTGTCGTCCAGTACATAGATGGTGAGTAGATATCTGTATTCAACATAGCATCAATCCATAAAAGAAAAGTTATTTTAATAACTATCAAAATTAAAACTATGATGCTTTGTTGGATAACAGTAAAATATCTGAGAGATTTATATAATTTTTTAACTATAAATGACAGAAATACATACATCAAAGCATTCATGCCCAGGGTTGAGCCAACTGCTACGTCTGTGATTAAGCCTATGAACCAAATCACAAACAAATTATACATACTGGGTATAGCAATTATCCAATATATAATAACTAAAAAAATCCAATCAGGTGAGAAGTGACCAAGAGGAAATGTTGAGATTGTCAGGATAACTGATAAAAAAGTGGATAATATTATTACTAATGAACTATTCATTACTAGTTTCCATCGATGGTTGATAGTCCCATATTAATATTACATCTGATAGATTATCTAGATTTTCGAAAGCTTTAATATTGATATCACTAAATTTCTTTTCAGGATCTTTTGTAACTGATATAACTTTACCAATAGGTATGTTTGATTTAAACCGCCCGGCGACACCTGAGGTAGTTACTATATCGCCAACTTTAATATCAGTATCTATTGGAGTAAATTGAATCATAAGATTACTATCATTATCACTACCAGCTACAATTACTTTCTCGCCAGTTCTACTTACATTGCCAGGCACATTATGGCTAATATCATTTATCAGTATAATTTTTGATGACATCATGTTTAATTCTATGATTTGACCAATCAATCCATTAACTCCAATTACATTCTGTCCTTTGTATAAACCATCGTTTTGCCCTTTATCAATAATCGCAATCTTTCTTGTCGGGCTTGCAGAGTTATTTAAAACTTTTGCTATTTTTTGTTTTTTTGTGGATTCAAGTGATTTTTTTTCAATCGCAAGTAGTCTCTCATTTTCTTCTTTAAGGGAATCGAACTCTTGAAGTTTAATTTTTAAAGACATATTTTCTGATTTAAGTTCATTTATTTCCTTCTCCAACATATCAATATCTTGATACTCCTGCATAAATGATATGATCATACTCCTAGGAAGAGATGAGAGGTTATAGAGAGGATAAATTATTATATCGTTGATAAAAGATCGTACATAATCAGCTTGGTTATACTTATAGTCCAAAATAATTGTAGAAACAGATAAACTCAACAATAAAATTAAACTATAAAAGTCTTTCGTACTTTTTTTATAGATTCGTTCCATGAGGATTGTATATTGACATTAACTTTCGACTGATAGGAATTCAATACCTTCTTTATCGATAATTTCTAAAACTTTACCGCCACCTCTAGCTACGCAGCTCATTGGGTCTTCTGCGACTATCACATACATTCCGGTTTCTTCAGTGATAAGTTTATCTAAATCTCTTAGTAAAGCTCCTCCACCCGTGAGAACCATACCTCTTTCATGAATATCTGCTCCCAATTCTGGAGGTGTTTGCTCTAGAGCAGTTTTCACTGCAGTAATAATTCCTTGGAGAGGATCTTGAAGTGCCTCGAGGATTTCATTACTATTTACCGTAAACGATTGTGGAACACCCGCAGAGAGGTTTGTCCCTTTAACCTCAATTTCCAAGAGATCACTACTTGGATATGCACAACCTATTTCATGTTTAATCTTCTCTGCTGTTGGGTAGCCTATTACACAACCATAGTTTCTTCTTACGTAGCTCATGATTGCATCGTCAAATGTGTCCCCACCTATTCTTGTTGATGAGGAATATACGATACCATTTAATGAAATTGTTGCGACTTCTGATGTACCTCCTCCTATATCAAGAACCATATAACCTCTTGGTTCATCTGTAGGCATACCTGCACCAATAGCAGCTGCCATTGGCTCATCAATGAGATGTACGATTCTAGCTCCTGCCCCTGATGCTGACTCTCGAATAGCTCTCCGCTCAACTTGAGTTGCACCGCATGGAACGCATACAAGAACTCTAGGGCTTGGTCTAAAGAATTTACTATCATGAACTTTCCTTATAAAATGCTGCAGCATTTTTTCACAAACCATAAAATCAGAAATTACACCATCTTTCATAGGTCTAATAGCTTGGAGACCTGTTGGTGTTCTTCCAAGCATTTTTTTTGCTTCGACACCAACAGCCTCAATCTTTTTACCATTAGTAGATTTATCATCTCTAACAACAACAACACTAGGCTCATCTAAAACAATACCTCTTCCTTTAACATAAATGAGGGTATTTGCTGTTCCTAGATCTATAGATAAATCAGTAGAAAACGTTCCTTTAATCTTTTTTAATAAGTTAGTAATCATTTTTTCAGTTTATCTTTTAATATTTTACTCACAATTTGTGGATTAGCCTTACCTTTTGATTCTTGTATAACCGCACCTACAAAGAAGCCAAATAGCTTTTCTTTTCCATTCTTATATTCTTCTACACTTTTATAATGGTTTTTTAAGACATTATCAACTAATTTGTTCAGCTCATCCTCATCTGATATCTGTGAGAGACCCTCAGATTTAATTATACTATTGGGATTGTCACCAGTTTCCCACATTTTTTCTAGAACTGATTTGCCCTGCTTTGAAGAAATTTCACTGTTTTTTATGGATAAAAGTAAATCTGCAAAATCTCTAGCTGTTATCCGTATATCTTGCGGGAGAACTGAATATTTATTTGCTAATGCTAATAATTCTGTAATTATCCAATTTGCTGTGAATTTTGGATCGAGATCATTTGCTCTAAGAATTGTCTCAAAAAAGCTAGAGAGAGACTTATCAGATATAAGAATCTCAATATCATACTCACCTAGTTTATACTGATCTGCAAACCTTGATTTTCTCTCATTAGGTAATTCCGGCATATTTTCTCGGATTTTAGCTAAAGTCTCTTTTGTTATTTCAACTGGAAGTAAATCTGGATCTGGGAAGTATCTATAATCATTAGCTTCTTCTTTTGATCTCATAGGCCTCGTCTCATTTTTTTGAGGGTCATAAAGCCTAGTCTCTTGTGTGACTTTTTCGTTATTCAATAATATTTTACCTTGACGCTTAATTTCATAGTTAATGGCTTGTTCTACAAACTTAAATGAGTTTAAATTTTTAATTTCTGCTCTCGTGCCTAGCTCTGTTGCCCCTTCCTCTTTTAGTGATATATTAGCATCGCACCTGAACGAACCCTCCTGCATGTTACCATCACTAATCTCAAGATACCTTACAAGCGAGTGAATTGTTTTTAGATAACTTACTGCTTCCCTAGCACTAACCATATCCGGTTCTGAGACAATCTCAATCAGTGGTGTGCCAGCTCTATTAAGGTCTATGGCACTCTCATTAGGAAATAAGTCATGTATCGATTTTCCGGCGTCCTCTTCGAGATGTGCTCTTGTAATTCTAATAGTTTTTTTTATTTCTCCAGTTTCTATTTCAACTGATCCACCTGAAACAATAGGAATTTCATATTGAGATATTTGGTATCCTTTTGGAAGGTCAGGATAAAAATAATTTTTTCTTGCGAAAATAGAATTATTCTCGATTTTTGCATTCACAGCTATACCAAACATAATTGCCATTCTAACAGCGTTTTCATTCAGCACAGGCAACACCCCAGGAAGACCTAAATCAACTGCACAAGCTTGAGTATTGGGTTCAGCCCCGAAGGCTGTTGATGCAGCAGAAAATATTTTACTTTTTGTATCCAATTGCACATGGATTTCTAAGCCAATCGTAGTTTCAAATTTTTTACTCATTTTAATCCACTAGGTTGTTTTTTATGCCAGTCAGTAACTTCTTGAAATTGGCGTGCAAGAGATAAAATCTGTGATTCTTGAAAATGATTACCTATAATTTGTAGGCCAAGCGGAAGATTATCTTTAAAACCCATCGGAATAGATATTGCTGGTAAACCCGCGAGATTAGTGCTAACCGTATACACATCTGACAAATACATAGCAATTGGATCATTCATTTTCTCACCAATTTTGAAGGCAACATCAGGGGCAGTTGGACCAATTATTAAGTCTACATTATTGAAGGCAGCATTAAATTCACTCGATATTAAACTTCTTATTTTTTGAGCTTTTAAATAGTATGCATCGTAATAACCAGCAGAAAGAGCATAAGTACCAACTAAAATCCTTCTTTTAACCTCGTTACCAAAGCCCTCAGATCTTGATTTCTTGTAAAGTTCTGAGATATCTTTTACATCATCTGCCCGGTGACCAAACCTCACTCCATCATATCTTGACAAGTTTGATGAACACTCTGCAGGAGCTACAACTTGATAAGCTGAAACACCTAGCTTTGAGGATTTTAAGCTGATATCTATAATCTCACAGTTCATGCTTTCTAATTCCCTCAATGATTCCTGAAAAACCTTGGCAACTCCTTCATCCAAATCTTGCAAAAATTCAACCGGAACCCCAATTTTCTTTGGCAAATTTAAATTACGACATTCTTCTAAGTAATCAGGAACATCGTTTTTTGAAGATGTAGAATCTTTAGTGTCGTAACCTGAGATACAGCTTAGTAGTAATGCACAATCTTCGGCAGTTTTTGCAAAAATACCAGCTTGATCAAGACTAGATGCAAAGGCAATCATCCCATACCTTGACACTCTACCATAGGTTGGTTTTAAACCACATATTCCAGTTAGGGAAGCAGGTTGACGTATTGATCCACCTGTATCAGTGCCTGTCGCACATGGTGCTAGATTAGCGGCTACTGATGCCGCAGATCCTCCTGACGAACCACCCGGCACACACTCTAAATCCCATGGATTGTGTACATTACCAAAATAACTAGTTTCATTAGAGGATCCCATTGCAAATTCATCCATATTAGTTTTCCCAATCATTATCGAGCCCTCATCATTTAACTTCTCGATAACTGTTGCATCATATGGGCTAATAAATTTACTTAACATCTTTGAGCCACACGTCGTTTTAATCCCTTTAGTACAAAATATGTCTTTTTGAGCAATAGGTATCCCAGTTAAATTTTTCAGTTCACCTTTTGCGATTTCCGAATCAGCAGTCTTAGCTTTCTCAAGTGCGTGCTCTTCTGTAATAGTTATGAAACTATTAAGCTTACCATCATATTTTCTTATTCTATCCAGATAGAATTTGGTTAGCTCAGTAGAACTAATTTTTTTCGATCTAATATCTTCTCTTAACTCTATTAATGTTTTATTATTCATACTAATCTATGATTTTTGGAACCTTATAATAACCTTTCTCTGAAGTAGTGCTATTTTCTTGGAATGTATCTCTTAAATTTTTTTCAGTTACTTCATCTACCCTCAATTCTTGTTTAAGATTTAGTGGGTGTGACATCGGCTCAACATTATCTGTGTCAACTGAATTCATCTCATCAACCAAATCTAGAATTTTCTCTAGATTATTAACAATATTGTCGATTTGATTATCATCAATTTGTATTTTTGCCAAATCAGCAATTTTCGAAACTGTTTTTTTATCCATTTGTATGTCTACATTTAGTGAATCTACAGATGCCATTATAATCTAATAAAACTTCAATGTCTTTAAAATCGTTTTTAACAAGGAAGTTTTCTATTTCCCGAGATTGATCATAACCATTTTCGATAAATAAGTAGCCATTATTTTTAAGAGACTTTTTAGATGAAATTATTATTCTTTTAATGAAAGATAAGCCAGATTCATCAGCGTAAAGAGCATCATTGGGTTCAAAAATTTTTACGGCCTCTTCGATTTCAGTAGATGATTTATCAATATACGGAGGGTTAGTTACTATAATATCGAAACTATCTTGGGAAAATGCTCTTAACCAATCTACTACTGTGATAACACAGTTTTTTAAATTTAGCTTGATTTTATTTTCATTTATCACATCTGTTATCTCTTTTTTGAAGTCACTCAAACATATAAACCATTCGGGTTTCTCTGCAGCAATTGATAATCCAATACAACCTGAACCTGCACCTAAATCTAAAATTTTAACTGATTGTTTTTCTTGATATATTTTTTCTCCAATATTAATTGCTTCCTCCACAAGAATTTCTGTTTCAGGCCTAGGAATTAGAACATGTGGAGTGACTATAAACTGATATTTATAAAATGGTTGCGAGCCTAATATATATGCAAGCGGTACTGACTTTTTGAGCTTGTCAATATATCCATTTAATTTATATTGCTCTTTAGCTGTAAGCAAATATTTTTTTTGTGTATGTAGAAATACTCTATCTTTCCCTAGACAATTCATTAGACAATATTCTAGATCATTTTTTTTTACCACAAAGTTAGAGTTCTCTAGAATTTGTTGTATAGTCAACCTTTCCATGCTGGTTAAATAGATTTCTTTAGCTCATTAACTAGAGGCTCAATATTACCCTCAAGAATATGGTCTAGTTTATATAGCGTTAGATTAATTCTATGATCCGTAACTCTTCCTTGAGGAAAATTATATGTTCTAATTCTTTCCGATCGATCACCACTTCCTACGAGAGATTTTCTTTCTTCAGCTGTCTCACGTTTTTGTTGATCTTGTTCATGGAGTAATAACTTGGAATATAAAATTTCTAATGCTTGAGCTTTATTTTTGTGCTGTGATCTTCCATCTTGACATTCAGCGACAGTACCAGTAGGCAAGTGTGTGATTCTTACAGCTGAATCAGTTTTGTTAACATGTTGGCCGCCAGCACCAGATGCTCTATATGTATCTATCCTAAGATCATTGTTATTGATTTGGACTTCATCTATAGTTTGAACAACAGGCAAAACTGCAACTGTTGCAGCAGATGTGTGGACTCTTCCCTGTGTTTCAGTTTCAGGAACTCTTTGGACTCTGTGAGTTCCGGATTCAAATTTCATTTCTCCATATATATTTGAACCTGTGACTTTAATAACAATTTCTTTATAACCACCGTGATCACCCTCAGTCATTGAGATAATTTCACTAGTCCATGAATTTTTCTCAGTAAATTTTGTATACATTCTGAATAAATCACCTGCAAATATCGCAGCTTCATCACCACCTGTACCTGCACGTATCTCTAGAAAAATATCTCTCGAGTCATTAGGGTCAGTCTTAGTGATTAAATCGGATAATAGTATTTCAAGTTTTTCCTTCAATTTTTGATCTTTAATAATTTCATCTTTAGCGAGTTGCCTGATTTCCTCATCACTTTCACTATCAGCAATCTTTTTTGTATTTGTAATTGTCTCCACCAATTCAATATATTCTTTAAAATGTTTTGCAGGTTTATCTAATTCAGCCCTTTCTTTATTAAGTTTCTCTGACAGTTTATGATTCTCATAAGTTTTAGGATCTTCAAGAAGTTTATTAATTTCTTGATATCTTAGAAAAATTTTCTTTAGTTCTATAAATACTTTAGAGCGACTAGAGAATTCTTTTTCAATATTTTCTAAGTCCATGATCTACTAAGTGTATTTATTTTTTTTTGAAAATTTCTTTTGCTTTTTTAGCGGAAATTTCATCAAGGAGAGGAAGAAGCTCTTTCATTTTTGAAGTAGTTTGATGAGTTAATTTATTTTTTAATGATTCTGCTAACTGCATTAGACATTGATCTAAATTTTCACCTGATGCAATCTGTTTTTTTGCTTTAATAACTGCACCAAGAGTAATATCATCAATATAGCTTCTATAAGTTTTTATTAAATCATTTGATTGATTAGTATTTAACCATTTCTTAAATTCAGAAATTTTATACGAAATTATGGTACTGGCTTCATCTAATGCATTCTCTCTTATTTTAAAATTGTTCTTTATTACCTTTCCTAAATCATCAATACTGTATAAATACACATTATCTAGCTTTGTAATTTCAGGCTCTACATCTCTGGGAACACCTAAGTCAATGATTACCAGTGGAAGATTTTTGGCTGTTTTGAGACAACTTTCTATTAAACCTTTACCAATTATTGGAGTTGAACTTGATGTTGATGATATGATTATATCACTTGAAGAAATCAGATTGCCTAGATAATGAATTTTGGTGTATACACAATTATTTTCATCAGCAACTTTTTTACCTTTTTCAGGTGAATGATTAGTGAGTCTTATATTTGAAATACCGTGAGATTGTAAATATTTAATGGCAAGCTGACTCATATGTCCAGAACCTAGAACGACAGCGCTCTTTGATTCAAGCTTACTAAAGATTTTTTTTATAAGGCTCATAGCAGTGAACATGAAAGACACGGGGTTGGACCCTATATCCGTATCAGTTCTGACTTGCTTTGCAACATTAAATGAATATTCAAATAAACGTTTTAACGTAGTTTTAACAGTATTATGTTCATCTGCAATTTTGAAGGCATTTTTTACTTGACCAAGAATTTCGTTTTCACCAATCACCATGGAGTCAATTCCAGAAGTAACATTGAAAAGATGCTTAATAGCATCCTCATTATAATGATTGTATGTGTAAGAAGTTATGTCTACTGAAGAATTCTGATTTCTTAGCCAAGATATTATCTGAGAATTATCCTTATCATTTTCTGTGTAAATTTCTGTTCTATTGCAAGTCGAAAGCAAGACCACTTCATTAACACCCTTGATTTTTTTAATGTCTTTAAGTGCCTGAGGGACAGATTTTTTGTCGAAAACTAATTTCTCCCTTATTCCTATGGGAGTTGTCTTATGGTTAATACCAAGTACATTTATGGCCATGTGTCTCTCTCCAGTAATAACCTGTTTAATTCCTTATGAGCTATATTATACTATTATCATGAAATATTTAAAATTTTTAGCTCTTTTTTTCATGGTTACTCTCATAGGTTGCTCTCAAGGTTATGACAATAATTCAAATAAAACTGGTACAACGCCTATTAAAAATTTTGACAATCCGAAATATCAAAGATTATTTAATTCAATTTACTTGAGGATTGCATTACAAAAAAACCAACAAACAGAAGCTTTAAACGTATTTTTAAGAGATATTGAGAATATCAGAGATATTAAATTATTTTCGACAATGTCTAAACTTGCAATCGCGCAGTATCAATATGATGACGCTGTCGTGATTTCAAAATATTGGAATAAACTTGAGAGATCACCTGAGTCTCTGAAGTTTGGTCTCATCTCCTCTTTAGAGCATGGGAACTTTTCATCTGCACAAAATTTCTATAGTGACTATCTTGCCCTGACCAAATCATCCTCTAAAATAGACTTCTCTAGATTATTCTTTTATCTAATAGAGAATAAAAATAGATTAAATGTAATGAATTTTCTTAAAAAAGAATTGGAGTCTAACTATTCGAGAGATTTAGCGATTTCATATATTGAGTTGTTATATTCATATAATATGTCAGAAGATGTTATTAATCTCATAAATAAAATTAAAACATACAACGATAGAAATCTTGTGAGATTACTCGCAAGTTCTTACTCGCAAATTGATAAACCTAGCTCTGCAGAACAAGTTTTAAAGTCTTTCTTAGACGGCAAAAAATTAATAGATAAGCAAGTTAGTTTGGAGTTACTTGAGAGCTACCTAGTGCAAAAGAAAATCATTGAAGCAAAATCATTAATACAGTCCATCGTAAATATATCACCGGCCGATACAGATATTCTATTTGAAATTTCTAGCTTATTACTAGAGCAAGGTTACTACGAATTATCAGAAAAATATTTGGCAACTATAGTTGTCAATAATGATAGGATAGAGTATTTACGAGGCTTGCTTCATCTGAAGAGAGAAAATTACAGTGAGTCAGTATATCATTTCGAGAGAATTCAAGATTATACATTAAAGATTCCTGCGTACATTAACATTGCTACATCAGTAGATAAGCTCAATGGCTCTACTAAAGCCCTAGATTATCTAGATGAGATTAGAGGCAATCTAAAGATTAAATCTGACCAAGTTAGGATTTTAATGAAAAGTATCTCAATTTTGAGAGAGCAGGAAAACTTCGAGGAAATACTTAATTTGACAACAGAATACTTAGATGACAACCCAGGGGATATCAGCGTATTATACTCAAGAGCTATGGCATATGAAGCAATTAGTGAGATAGATAATATGGAAAATGATCTTCTCGAGATTTTGAGTATTGACAGTAAAAATACTAATACGCTTAATGCGCTTGGCTACAGTCTGACTATACATACCAATAGATATGATGATGCATCTACTTATGTTTCAGAAGCATACAGTCATGATCCTGGAAATGCAGCAATTATTGATAGCATGAGCTGGGTATTGTACAAACAAGGAAATTATTCTCAAGCTTTAAAGTTTTCCTCAGTTGCATTTATGAAAGATAAAGACCCAGAAATTGTAGAACATCACTGTATAATACTCTTAAAAAATTCTCTATTTGATGAGTATGAAGAAATCATACAGACTGTGGTATCTTCTGGTAGTTATGATTCTAAATTTGTAGAAAAACTTAAAGCTCTAAAAAAAGATGAATCAATATAAATCATATGCGAAGCTTAACAGGTTTATCCATGTTTTGAAAAAAAGATCTGATGGATATCATGACATTCAAAGTTTATTCCAACTAATTGATTTATCCGATAGCATCACCTTCAAAAAAAGAAAAGATAATAGAATAATCATAAAATCGAATATAAAAGAATTAGAGAGAAAAAATATAATATTCGATACAATTGAGTTAATTAAAAAAAAATATCCAAAAAAAAACATAGGGCTTGACATTAACTTAAAAAAACAAATTCCTCTAGGGGCAGGACTAGGTGGAGGAAGCTCAAATGCAGCAACAACACTAAAGGCTATCGATAGCATGTACAAGCTGAATATGAAAAAACAAAAAATGCTGACGCTAGCAGTTAAACTGGGCTCTGATGTTCCTTTTTTCATAAACGAGCGAAATGCTTGGGTGGAAGGAAAAGGAGATATCCTAACAAATATTTTCATTCAATCCTGCTCATTTATTCTTATTTTTAGTAAACACGTTATCTCAACTGAGCATATGTATCAAAACGTAAGAATTCACGAGAAAAATAGAAACTGTTCATATGAGGATTTTCTTCATGGCGATACATCTAACTCATTTGAATATTATGTGTTTAAAACTTTCCCTAGTATTAAAAAAGCCGCAAATACTTTATCAAATTTTGGATCTGTGCGCATGACTGGTTCCGGAGGCACTCTTTTTTTACCTGAAAATGATTGTAAAAGGGCTGAAGAAATTTTAAAGAAACTTCCAAAAGAATATGATACGAAGTTAGTATCTTCGCTTTGATTACCACACACTATTATTATGGTAATGAAATCTGTGTTATCCTAGCATTATAGTTATGAAGGACCTAGAAAATCTGAGATACTCTTGATATATTATAGGCAAAT
>MDTA01019884.1_pt1 | contig 21067 bp, 21 predicted proteins | sample 811151 | NCBI WGS metagenome assembly MDTA01 (sample SAMN05326648, study PRJNA326480) | marine metagenome | isolation source: seawater | place: Indian Ocean: South | collected 2010 | reverse complement strand
TTTAATGTTTCAATTTCAAGGCTTTTTATATTTGTTAATACTTCATTCATATTTATTTCCGATAACCATTAATTATCGGAAATATATATTAGTTAAATTTGACTGTCAACTGCTAATTGAAATTACAAAAAAAAACAATATGTTTGAGAATTATTATATTTATAATTAATTATGTTTTTTAAAAATAGAAAAAAAATAATAATGGATCGTGGGCCAAGCTGGCCAGACTTCGATAAAGCTGAGCCCTTCATGATTAGGTACTATCCTTTGTTTAGAAGAAGACCTAAGTGGTTCCCTTTTAATATTTTCATACATAAAATCCTTAAAAGTGACCTAGGGGATCTTCATGATCATTATTGGTCCTATATTACAGTGATTTTGAGAGGAGGATACTTAGAAACCAATAAAAACGGGACTTTTTCTCGTAATCCTGGGTACGTTGGGTTTAGAAAATCAGGAGACAGACACAGTTTAAAGCTTTTTAACGGAAAACCTGCTTGGACATTAATTTTTGTAGGTCCAAATAAGGGATCAAAAAGTCACGCCAAATACACTAGTAGTACAAAAAAACCTTAAATAACAACGATTCTAGTCGATATTAATGTTTCTTACCTTATAAACTTATTTTCCCCTATGAGTTGAACTAATCTTTTTAAGTTATCAAAAAATTCGGCATCTACGGCCGTTTAAACGCTATATTCTCAAACTGCAACTCTCTAGAAATGTTGCTAGTTGTGGATTATAGACTGGGCTAAAAGTGCCGTATTTATTACTATTTTTTGATCTTTTTTTTTTAATTTTCTATTTTTATCAATATATTTAGCTTTATTTAAATAAAATTTTCACTTTTTGCTAATTTATTGATTTTTTCTACTATATAAAAAAATAAGTAATTTCAATCACTTACGTTACAATCTTAAAGTAAATTATTAATTAAATAATTTCAAAATATTATGAAAAATATATAAGAGATATAAGAACAACTAATGGCACTGTAATGAAAGAAAGCAAAGTTGAGCAAACAATTACGCTAGCTATATTATCAACTGCACTCTTCTCTGAATACATTGAGGCTATTAAATAAGTAAGAATTGCACTTGGCATGGCAGATTGAATCAATAGAACGCCGGCCATGTATCCTGATAAATTCAAAATTTTAATTAATACAAAACCTATTACTGGACCAATAATAACTCTAACAGCTCCAAAAATAGTGGCATGGGTCCATGAGACAATTTTTAAACGAGTGAGAGCTACCCCTAAAGACATTAGTACTAAAAATATAGTTGCATAAGTTAGTAAAAAAGTTGTGTTTTCAATATATCCTGGCACATCCCATTTAAAATACAAAAAAGCAATAGATACAAAAATTGCATAAATAGGAACATTTTTAATTAGGATTTCAAATGAAAAACTTTTTTTAGCTAGTAAAACATTTAAGGTAAAATGAAGAAGTATTATTACTGAAGCAATAGCTGAGGCCACCCCTAGCCCTGCTGTCCCATAAGCAAAAAGACATATTGGTACACCCATATTTCCAGTATTAGGTAGTATTAAAGGTGGTAGTTCACTAATTATGTCTTTTTTAAGTATAAAGAGAAAAAGCAATCCTGCTAAAGAAAAACCTCCAATCATAATCAAAGCATAAATAAAATATTCAATAAATATATCGAGTGTTATTCCGGTTGTTGTAATAGTGTAAAAAATCATTGCGGGTGTACCGATATTACCTGCAAAATTAGTTATAAATGTAGTATCAAATTTTGGATCTTTTTTTCCAAGATAATACCCAACACCAATAACAAAAAAAACTGGAAATAATACATCAATGAGTTTAATGTAGATGTCCATTAAGCTCTTACGTCAGATTTACGAACTTTTCTCAAATTTTTTTTAAAGTTTATAGCTTTCTCAAATTCCATTAGTCGTTTATGGATAGATCTTAGTTCTGTAATTCTTGTCCAGTTTTGGAGAAATAAAGAGAAACTTCCTTGAACTTCTCTAAATGCACTAGAGGTTTGAATTAAAACGCCTAAAGTCATTGCTCCAGTAAAAAGACCTGGCCCCATTAATAAATAAGGAACAATTATCATGGTTTGGTTGTACATTATTAACCAAAGATCAAAATATCCATAATGTAAAAATAATCTATGATAATTAAACTTAATACCAGTGAACAATTGTAATATGGTAGGTGGTTGCACATAATTAGTCCTATCATCTTCTCCGTATACTAATTCTTTACGAAAAGCCGCTTCAACTTTTTGATTGTTGTATTCTAAACCAGGTAATTTTATTCCAACTAACCAGCTTATTATCAAACCGCCCAAGCTTGCTGTTAATGATACCCAAACCAAAGACCCAGATATATCTTTAAAAAAAGGGATGACAACATTTGAGGAAAGCCCCCATAAAATGGGAATAAAAGCTATTAGTAGCATGATTGCTCTTACAACTTGTAAACCTAAACTTTCCACAATTTTTGCAAAATTCATACAATCTTCTTGAATTCTCTGAGATGCGCCTTCTACTTTGGCATCAACATTTCTCCAATATGGCATATAAGAAAAAGTCATTGCCTCTCGCCATCTAAAAGCCCAAAGTCGTGTGAAGTAATTAGTTATTGTGTATATAATTACATAAGGAATAGCCAACTTCATAAAGAGTAGAATACCATCATAGAATTCTGATAATTCACGTTCTGTGGCTTTTTGTAATAAATCGTAAAAACCTTTGTACCATTCATTTATTTGTACATCTATCCATGTTTGAGCCAACAAAGAAAGAATTATAAAGGTAAAACCGCCCCAAGACCAAAGTAACCATTTTTTTTCTGTAAAAAAACTACGCCACATAATTAGTTTTTAGTAAAATTTTCCTCATATGATTTGATTTCAAATTTTCTAGATTTTGGTTCAATTATCTTGAAATCAATATTGTTCTGCTTTGCATATTCAATAGCTCTTTCTTTAGAAGAAAATTCAAGTTTAACTTCTCCTAAAGTGTCATCAGAGGACTCCCACCCCATTAATGGATTAGTGGATGAATCTCTTGTTTCAAATTCTATTAACCATTTTTTTATTTTACCCTTCCCTGATTGCATAGCTGTTTTCGTTGGCACGTATATTTTAGCTTTTTTCATAAATTACAAAATTGGCAAATTACAAATTTCTCCTGAAATCAAATTGCCCTTAATTTTTACTTTAAATTTTTTGGAAACTTCAAAAAATTCTTTTTTAATCATCGCTATTCCTATAACTTTTTTAAATTTAGGAGAGAAAACCGCAGATCTTAGTTCTCCAATTTCTTCTTTGTTGGAGTCAATAATTGGTATCTCTTTAGTTAAACTTATGAAATCTGCATCAATTTTTACACCCATGAGTTTTCTTTTAATTCCTTCTTTTTTTATTCTTTTTAATTTTTCTTTACCTAAAAACACTATATCTGATTCTAGGTTTACAAACTTTTCAAATCCACACTCTAAAGGATTGTCACCAATATCCATATCGTTTCCATATGACAATAAACCGCCTTCAATTCTCTCTATTTGATTAGGTGCTCCAGGCTTTAAATTAAACTCCTTACCTATTTGAAAGCAATAATCATATAGTTCTAATCCTGCTTTAATATTATCAATGTGAATTTCAAACCCACCTTGTTTGGAAAAACCAGATCTTGATATCAAAAATTTTTTTTCATTAAATTTAAAATAATCAAATTTAAAAAATTTAAGATTGTTGATCTCTTTTCCAAAAATTTTCTCCATTAATTTGAAAGATTTAGGCCCTTGTACAGCTAATGTGTCAACTTTAGCTTCAAAAATACTTACCTCAAAGTTTTTTACTGACGAAATACCTTTAGCAAATAGTAAAACATCTGAATCTGCTATACATACTCTCCATTTTTTTTCCTCAAGTCTGTAAATCAATGGATCATTAATCATGCCTCCTTCTGAGTCAATTAGTGGAGCATAATAGCATCCGCCTATTTTTGATTTTGATAAATCTCTACAGGTCATCAATTGGATAAGTTTTGAGGAGTCTTTCCCAGAAATTTCAATTTCTCTTTGTACAGAAACATCCCAGATTTGTACGTGTTCTTTTAAATGATTATATTCATCTTCTAATGATGAAAAAAAAGTAGGCAGTAACATGTGATTATAAACTGTATAGCTCTTAACACCTTGCTTCTCTATTCTTGAAGTAAAAGGTGTTTCTCGCAAACGTCTCGATTTTAATATAGATATATTCGTCATTTTTTTAAAAATTCAACAATTTTTTCTCTCATTTCAAACGCATTTTCATACATTATCATGTGTCCACAATTTTTAATTATGTGGGTTTTGGAGTTCTTTATTAAGCTTGCAAACTCCCTTCCCTTTTCTAATGTTATCATCTTGTCGTGTTCCCCAAATATAAAAAATGTTGGACATTTAATTTTTTTTACTGCTTCTTTACCATTTTTGTAATTGTTACAGGCAATAAGGTCAATTGATAAAATTTCACTTACTTCTCTCGGTGAATTAATTATTTTTTGTACAGGATTCCCTCCAATAAATTTTTTTGCATCACCATAACCCCACTTCATCATTAAATTTATGGCTTTCATGTTACCTGATTTTGCTAGGTCTATTAAATCTTTGTTAACAGGGATTTGATAAGAGCCTGCTACAAAAATTATATTTTGTAATCTCTTCGGGTATCTATAGGAATATTCTAAAGAAACCAAACAGCCTTGAGAGTGACCAAGTAAAGTAAGGTCTTTTATATCCGTTTCAATAAAAAAATTTTCTAACCAGTCAGCAATTTTTTCAATTGAGTCTAGACAACTTCCTTCTGAATTACCATGACCAGGTAAATCTATAGATAAAACGTTATATCCTTGGTTAGACAAGAATTGCTCAGTAAGAGACCAAACAATATGAGATAACCCACTACCATGGATTAAAACCACAGTATGTTTTTCTTTAGAGAATTCTCTACCACCGTTTGAAGCAAAAACTTTATTATTTTGAACTTTAGGAATCAATTTAAAACCTAAATTCTATATTTATATGTATTGTCACTTGTCTTTCCATTTAGGTTGGCGCTTGTTTATAAAAGCATCTATACCCTCTTCAGCATCCAGTTTAAGCATATTGTTAACCATAACTTCTGATGCATAATCGTATGCTTTAGATAATGTCATATCTATTTGCTTGTAAAAAGCTTCCTTTCCAATTTTTAAAGTCAATGATGATTTTTTTGATATTTTTAAAGCTTTATCCAATACAAAATTATTAAGTGAGTCATCTTTAACAACTTCATTAACTAATCCAATTTCTACTGCTTTTTTCGCAGAAATTAAGTCACCAGTTAAAAGCATTTCCATTGATCGTTTGTTTGATACAGTTCTAGACAAAGCAACCATAGGCGTAGAGCAAAATAAACCAATATTAACACCTGGTGTTGCAAATTTAGCGGACTCACCGACATATGCCAAATCACAACTAGCTACTAATTGACACCCAGCCGCTGTTGCTACTCCAGATACTTCTGCTATTACGGGTTTTGGATTATTAACAATAGACTGCATTAATTTAGAACATTTTGACATCATTTCCTTATAGTAATTTTTTCCTTTATCATTAGTTTGAGCTCCTTTTTTTAATTCTTTTAAATCGTGTCCAGCAGAAAAAGTAGTGCCAACTGCTGAAATAATAATAACTCGTGCCTTATCATTAGAAACAAGGCCATCTAAAGTTTTTTGTAAATTATTCATCATTTCTTCAGATAGTACATTATGATTTTTTGGATTATTTAAAAGTATCCTAAAAATTCCATTATTATTTATTGAGGTTTTTACAATATTATTAATAGCTTCAGATTTCATAAAATTAATTTACTTTTACTTTTACATCATTTGAAAGCGAATTAGCAATAAAACAGTATCTATGTGCTCTTTCTTGTACCTTCTTCATTTCTTCGATATTGACTGAAAATCCACCTGAAAACCGGACTTTAGGATTTAATTCTATTTTCGTAACTGACATTTTCCCTTCTGAATTTTTTCCAAGAGTGGCAGTCGCATTGTCCTTATAGCTGGACACTGGCCAATTCATTTTTGCTGCTAAAGCTAAAAAGGTCATCATATGACAGCTACTTAGAGAAGCGGCTAAAGTTTGTTCCGGGTTGGTGTTTAATTCATTTCCTCTCCAATCAGGTGCCGAATCTGCAACAATACTTACATTAGGTGAAAAAATTATTTTATGTTCGTTAGAATACTTACCAGGAGACATTTCTCCGTTTTCAAGTTTCCAAACTAAGTCAATTGATATTTTAGGCATGAATAAATTATTTTAATTCTTTAGCTTTTTTTCTTAATTCAAATTTTTGAATTTTTCCTGTTGAGGTTTTAGGCAAATCACAGAAGACAACTTTTTTTGGTAATTTAAATCCTGCCAATGTTTCTCTACAAAAATCTATAATTTCTTTTTCTGTTGCAGATTTATCCTCAATTAATTCAACGAATGCACAAGGGGTTTCGCCCCACTTTTCATCAGGTTTAGCTACTACTGCAGCTAAAGAAACTGAAGAATGTTTTGCAATTGTATTTTCGATTTCTATAGATGAAATGTTTTCTCCTCCTGAAATTATAATATCTTTTGATCTATCTTGAATTTTAATATATCCGTCTGGATGTGTGACTGCCAAATCTCCCGAATGAAACCAACCATTTAACATAGCCTTTTCAGTAGCTTCTTTATCTTTATAATAACCCTTCATGACAACATTTCCCCTAATCATAATTTCACCCATTGTTTTTCCATCTTTTGGAACAGGCTGCATTGTCTTGGGATCCATTACAACTACCTCTTCTGTATTTGGATATCTAACACCTTGTCTAGCTTTGATTTCGTTTTTTTTATTCTTCTCTAAAGAATTCCATTCATTGTTCCATGCACATTGAAGAATATGTCCATATGTTTCTGTTAAACCATAGACATGCATTACTTCAAAACCTAAGGAATCCATCTTTTCAAAGATAATACTAGGAGGAGGTGCTCCTGCGGTTAAAACAAATACTTTTCTTTTTAATTTTTTTTGTTGATCTTTGGGTGCATTTGCTAACATGTTTAAAACTATAGGTGCTCCTCCAAAATGAGTAACTTCATAATCGTCAATTAACTCAAATATTTTTTTGACGTCAATAGTTCTTAAACAAATTATTCGAGCGTGTAGCATTGCTAATGTCCACGGATAGCACCAACCATTGCAATGAAACATTTGTACTGTGTATAAAAAATTTAATTTATTTGGCATATTCCAGGCTGTAACACTTCCAGTTGACATTAAATATGAACCTCTGTGGTGATAAACTACGCCTTTAGGATTCCCTGTTGTTCCAGAAGTATAACCTAAAGAAATTGCTTGCCATTCATCATCGGGCTTTTTCCATTTATAATTCAAATCACCAGTCCTTAAAAAGCTTTCATACTCTAGTTCACCGATTTTTTTAAATTTTGATGTATCAATATTCTTATCTTCAATATCAATAATAATAATTTTATTTTTTACGTCTTTTAATGCTTTAGCAATTACTTCATGAAATTGTCTATCCACTATTAATACTTTCGCATCGCTGTGATTTAATATGTAACTTATAGTTTTTGGGTCTAGTCTAGTATTTATAGCATTAATCACACCACCAACCATTGGAATTGAATAATGAGCTTCGAAAATTTCAGGTGTGTTAAAAGCCATCACCGAAACTGTATCACCGGTCTTTATTCCAATTTTATCTAATGCACTAGCAAATTTCACACATCTATCATAAGTTTCCTTCCAAGTATATTTTCTGCTCTCGTAAATTAGCGATTCATAATTAGGGTAGATGTCTTTAGTTCTTTCCAAGAAAGTCAGTGGTGATAAAGGAACAAAGTTTGCTTCGTTTTTATCTAAATTTTTATCATAAGAACTCATTATTAATTAAATTTTGCACTCATAATATTAGAGCTTCCAGCTTTAGCTGAATTAAAATGTGTTTCAACTCTTGGTAAAATTTTATCATAATAATGTTTGGCGGTATTTATTTTTTCCTCATAGATTTCTTTATTTTTACTCAAATTTATTTGGCTCACTTTCGCAATTTTAAACCATGAAAAAGCTAAAGAAATATATCCAAGGACTTTTAAATAGTCGTTGCATGCAGCACTTACATCGTCTTTTTTGTTTTTGTTTGAAGTTTCAATCCATGTAGTAAATTTTTCTAAAATTTTAAGGTTGTGCTCTAATATTTTTGAAAATCTTTGTAATTCTTTTTTATCTGATGAAAGATCAATTTCATTTCTTACAATTGAAATAAAATTTGTTAAAATTTTGTTATTTAATACTTTTCGAAAAACTAAATCTATAGCCTGGACTGAGTTAGTACCTTCATAGATAGGTGTTATTCTATTGTCTCTAAATAATTGTTCTATACCTTGATCCTTTGTATAACCATATCCGCCAAATACTTGTATTGCTTCATTAGTTATTTCAGTGCCCATATCAGTAAAAAAAGATTTAACCACAGGTGTCATTAGAGAAACTAGTTCATCAGCATTTTCTCTAATTTTTTGTTCCTGATGATTAAGACTTACATCTATTTGTTGAGATAACCAAAATGCTAAAGATCTTTGTCCTTCAATAATTGATTTCATGTTTAAAAGGCTTCTTCTAATGTCTGCGTGTTTAATTATTAAATCTGTTTGATTATCTTTGTTATTGTTTGATTTACCTTGCTTTCTTTCTTTAGCGTAAGCCAATGAATTTTGATAGGCTGTCTCAGCAATACCAAGTCCTTGTACTCCGACTATAATCCTTTCAAGATTCATCATTGTAAACATTGAGCCCAAACCTTTATTTTCTTCACCTATAAGAAAGCCTTTAGCATTATCAAAATTTAGTACGCATGTTGGAGAACCCTTGATTCCCATTTTAGATTCTATAGATAAAGTATTTACTCCATTTCTTGAACCTATTACACCATCGTCACTAACATTAAATTTTGGGACTAAAAATAAACTAATGCCTTTTGTTCCAGACGGAGCTCCAGGTATCTTTGCTAAAACAAGATGAATTATATTTTCAGTTAAATCATGATCTCCTGATGTTATAAAAATTTTTTGCCCAGTAAGTGAAAATGAGCCATCTTTCTGCTTAATGGCCTTCGTTTTAATTAGCCCCAAATCTGTTCCACATTGAGACTCTGTCAAACACATGGTACCGCTCCATTTTCCTTCAACAATTTTTGGCAAAAATTTATTTTTGATTTCTTCATTTGCATGATGAAGTATGCAATTATATGCTCCAATACTCAATTCGCTATAAAGTTTAAATGATAAGCTTGCAGATGATAACATTTCCTCAAAAAAAGTACTGACTGTTTTTGGCATTCCTTGACCCCCATATTTCGGGTCACAAGATAAAGATGTCCATCCATCATTAATAAATTTAGTGTAAGCTTCTTTATACCCTGGTGGCGATCTTACTACACCATTTTCATAAACACATGGACTCTCATCTCCTATTTTAGCTAGAGGATGGACAATTTCTTGATTTAATTTTGCTGCTTGATTTAAAATATCTTTAACAAGATCTGAGTTAATTTCTTTAAACTTTTCGATTTCATTATAGTTTTTATTATCCTTTAAATAGTTAAACAAAAACATCATCTCTTCAACTGGCGCATTATATGTGGTCATTTAATTTATTAAAGGCTTACCGGTGCTTAAGGTATGCAATATCCTTTCTTGCGTTTTCTTTTTTCTAATTAATTTCATAAAACCATCTAATTCCAAATTATACAAATCTTCTTCTGTTAATTCATTATTAAAATTTGTATTTCCACCGCTTAAAACATAAGCCAATTCTTTCCCAACTTCCATACCGTGCTCTTTAATCACTTTATCTTTATATAATTTTTCAAGTATTTCGTGCATTTTAATACGTACTTTTTCTCCAGTTAATTTGAATTTACAGTGTACCGGGGGATTGAAATCTTTGTTTTTTTCTATAAGTAATTTTGCCTCAGGTAGCAAATTGTTTCTATTAATTATTACTTTGTCTTTTTGGTTTAAAAAAAGCAAAGGTAAAGCTTCCTGAAATGAAGAGGCTGTTTTAGCGAACCCAATTATTTCAAAAACTTTTAATGGAGCATAATCAGGATCTTTTTTTCCTTCTTTAGTTTGAGACCAACGCCAAAGCATTTCTTTGCAACCTCCCCCTGCAGGTATTAAGCCAACTATAGTTTCTACAAGTCCCATTACGATATTTGTATGGGAGACTATAAAATTACTTTGTAGCAAAACTTCTTCTCCTCCACCTAAAGCTAAACCTGACGGAGCTGAAACAACTGGATGATCAGAGTACTTTAAAGTTTTACATGTTTCTTGAAAATATTTAATAAATTTTTCAATAGATTTGAAATCTTTATTTTTTACAAATTCCATAACATAATTTAAATTAACTCCTGCAGAAAATTGCATGCTTTCATTAATGATTATCAAAGGTTTCTCAGTCGCTCTCTTTAAATCATCCATAGATTTGTAATCTAAAGCATTTGCTTTAGTGGTAAATTCAACAATGTTAAAATCTCTAAACTTATAAATATCTGCTGAATCGCTTTTACGAATCTGTAAAGCTAATTTTTTAACTTTTCCTAACGATTGAATATTTGTATAAATCTGTCTTTTATCATAAAATTTTTCTACTTTTGATTCATGGAGTTTTTGTAAAAACTTATTATTATTAAAGTTTTCACTGAGTTTTAAAAAATCTTTAACACCAATTTCTTCAAGCATTTCGAATGGTCCCTTGGACCAATTGAAGCCCAGTCTCAGGGCTTCATCTATATCGTTATAATTTTCTGTAATTTCAGGTACTAAGGAAGAGGCATAGTCAATAATTTTTACTACTACTGATCTAGCATAATCACCATATTTGTCCTTACGGTTAATTAATTTTTTTAAATCAACTTTATTTATTCCTAAATCAATCTTTTTTGCTTTCGAATATTCGTTAGTTTTTAAATCTAAAGCTTCAAGAATTTTTTCATTATTAGTTTTGTTTATTCTATAAAAACCACCCTTACCTTTTCTTCCGGTAAAGCCGGTTTTAATTAAATTATCAATAATTGGTATATCTTTTCCTACTTTATGAAAAAGATCTTTTGAAGGAAGTTCTTTTATGAAGCTCTTTAGGACGTCTGCCATTAAATCAATGCCAATTAAATCATACAATGCGAAAACTCCAGTTTTTGGTATTCCCATAGGTCTTCCAAATACTGCATCTGCTTCTTCAATTGATAAGTTTTTTTTTATTGCTTCAGTTAAAGCTATTTGCATTGCGTAAACCCCTATCCTATTTCCAAGAAACCCGGGTGTGTCACCACATACAATAACTCCTTTGCCTAGTTTGTTTTCGCAAAAATCTTTTAAAAATTGAATCTTTTTGTCATCGTTTGTATTTGTTTTTACTATTTCTAAAAGTCCCATATATCTCACTGGATTAAAAAAATGAGTAATACAAAAATCTTTTTTATCTTTTTCCGACAAATTTTCTGATAAAATTTTTAAAGGAATAGTAGATGTGTTTGACGAAATTATTGAATTAGATTTTCTTACTGCAAAAACTTTTTCATAAATCTGATGCTTGATATTAATTTTTTCTACAACAGCTTCGACAATCCAGTCAGCTTCTTTTATTACATTTAGATCATCGTTAATGTTTCCAGCTTTAATATTGTTTATATTTTTTTTTTCAAATAATAAAGGAGGTCTTGAATTTACTATTCTTTCTTTAGCTTTCTCGGATATTTCTGTTTTTAAATCTAATAAAGTAACAGGTATATTCGCATTACTTAGGTGGGCAGCTATACCACTTCCCATTGTTCCAGACCCAATAATTACAACTTTTTTAATTTCCATAAAGCTTAAAGTGGTCGGGGCGGCAGGATTTGAACCTGCGACCCTCTGGTCCCAAACCAGATGCGCTACCAGGCTGCGCTACGCCCCGATAGGTTGATTTTATAAGTTAATCAAAGCACTTTAGCAATTAAAAGATTTATTATATATAAGTAAATAATTAAAATGATTCAACATTTAACCAAACCTTTTAAATATTTTTTTAAACTTGAGTCTGCCTCAGGTCTAGTTTTGTTGTTCGCTGCCATAATTGCAATGTTTATAAGTAATAGCGGTTTTGCGAGCATTTACTTCTCTGTTCTCCAAAAATACATCTTGGTAGGTACCGAGAGTTTTGGAATAAAATTAACTATCTTACATTGGATTAATGATGCCTTAATGGCTGTATTCTTTTTTTTAGTAACTCTAGAAATTAAAAGAGAATTTATACAAGGCGAGCTATCAAACCCAAAGCAGGCTCTGTTGCCGATAATAGGAGCTGTTGGAGGCATGCTGGTTCCAGCGTTAGTCTATATTATTATAAATATAGAAAATCCTGAAACAATTAAAGGTTGGGCTATTCCATCTGCAACTGATATAGCATTTTCATTAGGAGTATTATCACTTCTTGGTAAAAAAATACCTATTTCTCTAAAAGTTTTTTTAACAGCTCTTGCAATTATAGATGATTTAGGAGCAATCATAATTATAGCTTTTTTTTACTCAGGAAATGTTCAGATCAATTATCTCCTACTTATTCTATTTGCAATGATAGCATTGTTTGCTTTAAATAAATTTAAAATAAAGATTTTTTTACCATATTTGATTGTCGGCTTTTTACTGTGGGAATTTACTCATCAATCGGGTGTTCATGCTACGATTTCAGGAGTTCTTTTAGCATTAACAATACCTCACGACAAAAAAAACCAAAGTAAATCATTATTATTAAGATTAGAACACGCTATTTCACCTTATGTAGCATTCGGAATAATGCCTATTTTTGCTTTTGCTAATGCTGGTGTGTCTCTAGAGGGTATTAACTTTTCCTCTCTTTTAAATCCTGTACCTTTAGGAATTGTGTGTGGTTTATTTTTTGGAAAACAAATAGGAGTTGTGTTTTTTTCTTATATATCTATTAAATTTAAATTAGCAGAAATGCCGAACGGATCAAGTTGGCTTATGTTTTATGGAGTTTCTGTTTTAACAGGAATTGGTTTTACAATGAGTTTATTTATTGGAAATTTAGCTTTTGTTGATATGCCAACTTATTCAAATGGTGTCAAAATTGGTGTTCTTGTTGGGTCACTAATGTCAACATTATTTGGATATTTTTTATTATTTTTTTCAGCTAAAAGATGATTTCTAACGAGATAATAAAAGCAGCCACAAACAATGAGCATTATGGTTTAATTAATAAACCTTCTCATAGCAGTAACTTAAAAAATAAAATTTGCGGTGACAAAATTAAAATTCAATTAAAAGTTAAGAATAATCAAATAGAAATTTTTAAATATAAAACCGAGTCTTGTGTTTTCTGTCAAGCATCAGCAAGCATATTGGCAAGTAAAGCTTCTTTTATTTCAATTTCTAGTTTAAAAAAAGATACGAAAATAATTTATGATATAATAGATGGAAAAAAGAACACTTTACCTAAAAATTTCTCTCACTTTAAAATATTTTTGAGAAATCAATATAAAAATAGATCAGGCTGTATTATGCTTCCATTTAACGCTCTTATAAAAGCTTTAAAAATATGAAATAACCTAATTTAAATGAAGAATATAATATTAATATTTGTATTTATGTTTAGTTTTTTAAAATCAGGTCATGCTAATTACAAAGAGTTAGCTTATAGCTTTAAATTTAATAGTATTGAAGGTGCAGTACTTAATCTAAATGCTTATAAAAACAAAGTTTTAGTTGTTGTTAATGTCGCTAGTAGATGCGGATATACCCCCCAATATGAGGGTTTACAAAAATTATGGAATAAATACCAAAATGAAGGCGTTGTTGTAATTGGTGTTCCAACAAATAATTTTAAACAAGAGCCGGGCTCAAATAACGAAATAAAAGATTTTTGTGAGACTAATTTTGGAATAAACTTTCCAATGACTGAAAAAGTTGATGTAATAGGAAAAAATGCTCATCCCTTTTATATATGGGCGAAGGAAAATCATGGCATAGGAGCTATACCAAAATGGAATTTTCACAAAATAATAGTTGGCAAGAATGGCAAGATAGCAAAAACTTTTGCTTCATTTACAAAACCTGACTCTAAAAAATTTTTAGATTTTATTAACGAGCAAATTAAAAATTAAAGCTCAAACCATCAAAAGCTGGGATTATATTGTTGGGTAATTTTCTTTTAAGTCTTTTATAATCAAAATCAACATGTAAATTAGTAAGAATAGTTTTTTTTGGACTAAGTTTTTTTGATATTTCTAATGCTTCTTTAAGATTAAAATGGGACGGATGTTTTTTTCTTCTTAGACAATCAATAATTAAAAAATTTAAATTTTTTAAGTATTTATAATCTTTTTTAGAAATCCTGTTGCAGTCACTTAAATAAGCAATCTTTTCAAAAACAAATGCAGAAGCTTTTATTAGCCCATGTTGGATATCAAAACTAATAAAATCTACTTCTTTACTGTCTTTTTTAATTTTAAAATGTCCATTGACAATATTAGGTTTTAAAATGGGATGATAACCGTGTTTTGGGTAAAAACAAAAAGTGTACTTATCTTTTAATTGATTAATGGTTCTTTTGCTACCATATATAGGAATCTTTTTTTTTCTTTTCCAATAATAAGGTCTTAGTTCAAACATCCCTGAAGTTTGGTCTGAGTGATCGTGGGTATATAATACTGCATCAACATCTTTTATCTTACTTTTGTTAAACTGCTGTTTAATATCAGGAGAACTGTCGATTAATATCGATATATTTCCATATTGAATATGTGCAGAACATCTTGTTCTTATATTCTTAGGATTGTTTTTATTACATTGTCCCCAATAATTTGTTATCCAAGGGGAGCCTAGAGAACTTCCACATCCAAGAATGGTAAATTTTTTTTTCAATTTAACTTTCCAAATAAATTAAAAAAATTTGAAGACGTTACTTTAGAAAATTCTTCTTCGTTTATTCCTTTTATTCTAGCTAAATGTTTAACTGTATGAATTATGTGTGATGGTTCATTAGTTTTCCCCCTTAAAGGATCGGGAGATAAATAAGGTGAATCTGTTTCAACTATTATTTTATCTAAAGGAAGATCTTTAAAAATATCTGAAAGTTCTTTAGATTTTTTAAACGTCACAATACCACTTGCTGAAATAAAACTCTCTAGTTTTAGCATTTTTTGAGCGAATTCTTTCGTACCAGTAAAACAATGAAGTAAGATTTTAAATTTTTTTTTATTAAATTCTGTATTTAGTATATTAAATGTTTCCTTTTCAGCATTTCGAGTATGAACAATTATTGGAAGACCAGAAATTTGAGCAGCTTTAATATGTTCTAAGAAGAGTTTTTTTTGTATATTTTTATTTGAGTGGTTATAATAAAAATCCAATCCTGTTTCACCTACACCTATAATTTTTTTATTTGAATTTATCTTCGCTAATATATATTTGTGATCAATGTTTGTATGAAATTTAGTCTCATGGGGATGAATTCCATATGTTCCGTATACAGGATCGAAAGTTTTTAAAATTTCTTCAATTTTATTAAAATTTTTATCAGTGGTAGATATTGTCAAGAAATAACGAATATTATTTTTCAAAGCTCGATCTAAAACCCCCTTTAAATCTTTAAATAAAGGCTCATAATCTAAATGGCAGTGTGAATCAATTATCATTATCTATTTTTTTGAAGAGAATTTCAGTTTTGCCCAATTCCTTATCATGATCTAGTATTTTCAATGAGTTTATACTTTTTAAATTTCTATCATTTGGTTTAATATTCATTATATCTAAAACATTATTTGCAGCTATAGGAATAATTGGCATTAATAATATCGAAATATTTTTTATTTGTTCAAGAACTGTTCTAACTATGGTTTTCATTCTTTTTGGGTCATTTTTAGTAAATTCCCAAGGTGAAGAGTCATTAAAATACTTATTTGATTCAAATGAAAATGATATTATTTTCTTTAAATAAGAATTTATATCTTGGTTATCCATAACTTTGCACAAGTTTTCTAAATCATTTTTAACTAAATCTAAAAACCTTTTGTCGGACGAATTTAAATCGAATTTCTGTGGTATCTTATTTGAACAATTTTTTTTAACAAATGAAAAGACTCGTTGACAAAGATTGCCATAATTATTTGCTAAATCATTATTAATACAATTTTCTAAATTTTCTAAAGAAACATTTCCATCATTACCTAACGAGACTTCTTTTAAAAGATAGTATCTTAACTGATCTATCCCGTATTTATTAATTACTTCAATAGGATCAAGTATATTACCCAGTGATTTGGACATTTTTTTTTGATCAGAAAGTATCCATCCATGACCATAAATTCTTTTAGGAACTGGAAGATTAGCTGCCAACAAAAATGCTGGCCAATAAATAGCGTGGAATCTCAAAATATCTTTACCTATTATATGAATGTCTGCTGGCCAAAATTTTTTATATAATTTATCTTTTGTGTTTGGAAAATTCATTGCACTAATATAATTCGCCAAAGCATCTAACCAAACATATATTATGTGTTTATTATTATTAGGAACTTTTATTCCCCAGCTAAATGATGTTCTGCTTACAGAAAGATCTTTTAGACCCTTTTTAACAAATTGCACTACTTCATTTTTTCTAGATTCAGGTAGAATAAAAGTTGGATATTGTTCGTAAAGTTCTAAAAGTTTGTTTTGCCATTTAGATAATTTAAAAAAATATGACTCTTCTTCAACCCATTCTACTACAGATCCTGATGATTTAGATATCTTTTTACCATCTTTGTTTTCAATTTCATCATCATCATAGTATGCTTCGTCAGATACAGAGTACCATCCAGAATATTTAGATAGATATATATCTCCATTTTTTTCAAGAGTTGCCCATAATTTTGAAACAGATTCATAATGTCGTTTCTCAGTTGTTCTTATAAAATCATCATTAGATAAATTTAATATTTTGGTAAGGTTTTTGAATGTTTGAGAAATTTCATCACAAAAGATTTTTGGTTCTTTTTTATTTTTTTCAGCCTCTCTTTGAATCTTGAGACCATGTTCATCAGTTCCTGTTAAAAAAAAGACATCTTTTCCCTCGATTCTTTTAAATCTTGCAAAAACATCGGCTATAATACTAGAATAGGCATGACCCATATGTGGTTTACCTGAGGGGTAATAAATGGGCGTAGTTATATAAAATTTTTTATTCTGCATGGACATTTGCTTCTTTAATTAAGTTGAAAAAAGAGTTTATACTAAGATTCAATTTAACGAAATTATTTAAGTGATTTAATATAAGTGTTTTTATATTGTAATAAATAAAAGTTTTCGAATGTTCTCTTTCGGATAGATGATTAAAATGCCTATCTATTATATACTCTGATAATTTAATATAATTCGCTTGCTTATTTTTTTTATATAAATCAAGAACTAATCTAAGATTATTCAAATAATTTTTGCTCAAATCAATATTATATTTTTCACATAAGTAATTAAAATTTAAAAAAAAACCTGGGGAAATTGATGATTTTTCATAGTCTAAGATTGGTTCGTTTTTATTAATTTCTAGCAATTTTTCTATAATCTCAATTCTTTCATTTTCATTTAAAAAAATTTTAATTTTAAGACATCTAGATTCGATTGTATCAATAATTTTTTTTTGTTGATTATTAATTAGTATAAAGAAATTATTTTTAGTTGGTTCTTCAATTATTTTTAATAGTGCATTTACAGAGGTCAAATTTAATTGTTCAGCATCATCGAAAATTATAAAGCGTGGCATATTATTCAAGGTTGACTTATTTATTATTTCTTTAAGATTTCTGATATCTTCTGTTTTTGTTGCATTATAGTTATCATTTTTTATATAAATAATATTTTCAAAACTTTGATTTATTTGACGTTTATATATCTCAGAACTTAAATCTATGATTTTATTTTCATAATCATAGGTCTTCTTAGAAAAAAAATAATTTATAAAATGGTTTACTAATGTAAATTTCCCTATTCCTTTTTTTCCAGAAAGCATTAAAACATTTGGAAAAATTGACTTTTTTTCCATTTCTACTAACTCTTTAAAATAATTATTCAATCCAATTAACTGAGCGCTAAATAATGGATTTAGATTTTTTTCTTCTAACATTATTATTTTATTCTTTTAATCAAAGATTTAAAAATAATCTTTTCTAAATTTGAATTATTTTCAGATGAATCTAAAATAATATATTTTTTTTTATTTTTTTTTGCAATTCTAATAAAATCTCTTTGGGCTTTGATGTAGAATTTTTTTGGAAACTTGTCGTATCTATTTAAATTCTTTCTTTTTTTTAACCTTTTTATTGCTTTGTTGATTTTAACTGTAAGTAAAAAAGTGAGATCTGGTTTAACACCATTTAAAACATATTTGTGTATAAATTTAACAAACTTGCTATCAACTTTTTTCCCATAAACTTGGTAAGCTAAGGTTGAATCAATGAACCTATCACAAATTACAATTTTCTTATTATTTAAGGAAGGTTTAACCTTATTTAATATGTGTTCATTTCTAGCAGCTAGATACAATAAAGTATCTGAATACTTATCCAATTTTTCTTTTTTACCAAAGCTAAAATAATCTTTTAAAATTAAATTTCTAATTCTTTCACCATTTTTTGTTCCCCCTGGCTCACGTGTAAGAATTGTTTGATAATTATTTTTTTTTAAATTTTTATAGACTCTTTTCGCTTGAAAAGATTTTCCAGAACCTTCAATTCCTTCAAAAACAACGAAAAAAGATTTTTTTTTATACATCTCCCCAAATCATATAGTTAAGAGATAGGAAAACGCTTTTAAAAAAATTTATCTTTTTAACTTCATTTACCGAATACAATGGCACAGTCTTTATTAAGTCGTCTTTAATAAAAATATTAAGTTTAGCTACTTGCTGGTCTTTATTAACAGGTGCCTTTATAGGTCCTTCATATTCTAATATAACTTTAAATTTTCTCGCATCTTTTTTGCCAACAGTTACATAAATATCTTCTTTTGTTACAGCCTCTAAATGTTCATTTTTACCTAGCCATGTTTTGATTTTAAACTTTGTTTCTTCTTTTTTAGAAACCTCAAACGTATCAGAGTGTCTATAACCCCAATTTATAAGCTTAATAGAGTCTATTGTCCTAGAAGATTTAGTATTAAAACCACTTGCAACAGAAATTAATCTTCTTGTTTCTCTTTTTACTGAACTAGCTAACGAATACTTTTCAACAGCTAAATATCCAGTTTTAATTCCATCAGCACCAATATTTTTAAATAACAACCTGTTTCTATTCATTTGAGATATAGGATCTCCCCCGGTTTTTTCCCACGTAAATTCTTTTTCTTTATACATTTCATAATAGTCTGGATGTTCTTTGATTAAATATTTCGACATTAGAGCAATATCTCTAACTGTTGAATAGTTGTCAGGGTCATTTATACCAGATGAATTTGCAAAATTAGTTTCTAACATCCCTATCTCAGCAGCTTTTTCATTCATCATATCGGCAAAGATTTCTTCTGATCCGGCAATCGCTTCTGCTAAAGCGACACATGCATCATTGCCCGATGCTACTATTATACCTCTTAGTAAATCTTCTATTGTTACTTCGTCGTTAACCATAATAAACATTGATGAATATCCACTTTGAGACATTCTCCATGCATTTTCTGAAATGGTTACTTTATCATCTAAATTAATTGTGCCTTTTTTTAATAAGTCAAAAACAATAATTGTTGTCATTATTTTTGTCATAGAGGCGGGGTATATTTGCTGATCAGGCTCTAGCTCATATAAAACTTCATCTGAATGAAAGTCGACTAAAATGCCTGTTTTAATATCTATTTTTGGATTAGCGCTTAGATTGCTCCAAAAAATCAAGAATAAAACAACAAAAATTTTTAAAAAATTAATCATTTATAAATATTTCTAAATCTTCAAAACCAAATTTTTTAAGTTTAATGTAATCATTTTTTAACATATTAACACTCTTATATGGTGTTGATAATAGTCTATAGTTGTTTTTAGCGATCTTTTTAACAATTAATTTTCTTTTCTCAAAATCTATCAGTTCAGTGAGAAGCTTTTTCCTTAATAATAACGCTGATTTTTGCGAATAAAAATCACCAACCGAAATAGAAAAAACTTTATCTTTTTTAGCTATCTTCTCTACATTTTTTGAAATATTAGTTATTTTTACATTTGCAATTGGAGCTTTTGTAACAACATTTTTTTCTTCATCATGGGTTTGAGCTTTTCCTATAACAAAAGATTTATTTTTTTTTAATTCTTGAATATCTACATATGGAATATCAGTATTGATTTGAATTTTTTTAGCTAATTTTTCAGTAATTAGAATACTATAAAACTCAGGATATTTTACTTTCTTCTTAACTCTTGTTATAAAAAATTTTTTATTATCCGGGTTGGTTATTTTAACTAAAGTACCAATTCTTAAAAAATGGTGACCAATTAAAAGTTCATCATTGTTAAATTTTTTATTAATAATTTTTTTTTCTCTATCGTATTCGTTGTAAATATAAGCAAATCCTGAAGAAGAATATGAAGATTTATTTTTTTTTGAAAATTCAGAGGTGCAAGAAAAAAGTAGTAAAAAAATAATTAATTTAAATTTCATTTTTGATCTTGTCCTTAAGTGTGCAAACCGCTAATGCGAATCTTAATGATCTATTCCATTTTAATATAAGCTCATAATTATTGAAAACAACATATGCTGGGGACAAATTCTTCGATCCTGGTATAATATCCTTATCAGGTGTAATAATTCCAGCTATTAAATTGTTATCAAGTTCTTGGATTTCCTTGTTATTTATATATTTTTTAAAAAATTTCATTTTTCTTTTGTTTTTAATTTTCTTTGCTGAGGTGTTTAAGTATTTTTTTGGAATTTCTTTTTTTAAATCAACTTTGAAAAAACACGGTTCATTTTTTTTCCA
>MDTA01132527.1_pt1 | contig 21069 bp, 15 predicted proteins | sample 811151 | NCBI WGS metagenome assembly MDTA01 (sample SAMN05326648, study PRJNA326480) | marine metagenome | isolation source: seawater | place: Indian Ocean: South | collected 2010 | reverse complement strand
TGGTTTCCGTCACAGTCACAGTCCCCTTCAGGTATATCAGTACATCCACACTCGTAGATAGCGCCAGGGCCGTTACATACTCCACACTCGTCATAATCTCCAACACAGTCGTCTACGTCGTCACAGATTCCGTCCGCATCCTCGTCCGCAGAACAATCTCCACCACATACTCCAAGAGCATCTAGCTGATTTCCGTCACAATCACAATCGTCATTATCTATATACGTACATGAGTTGTCTTCGTAATCGGCGTTAGCATCATAGTTACATGCAACAGGGTCAGTACAGCCTAGATCTAAACAGGAGTAGTCACATGAACCATCATCTATAGTAGCATCTGAGTTGAAGTTACAAGCAGAAGGGTCAAAACAACCTAGACATGAAATGAAGTCACAAGAACCATTGTCATTAGTTGCACCTTCTGAGTAGTTACATGCAGTTGAATCTGTACATCCAAAGATTTCGAAAGCATCACAAATGCCGTCGCCGTCATCGTCATCTACACATTCGCCTTCACAGTTGTATGGGAAGTTAGCATACTCACAAGTTCCGTCGTCGAAGTTTGCAGAGTTGTTGTAGTTACAAGCAAGTGGGTCTGTGCATCCAAAGTTTAAACAAGAGATAAAGTCACATGAACCATCGTCTATTGTTGCAGAAGGATTGTAGTTACATGCAAGAATAGATGTACAACCTAAACAAGATGTGTAATCACATGATCCGTCATTGTCAGTAGCTGATGCTGAGTAGTTACAAGCTTCTGAGTCAGTACATCCAGGGATTTCAAATTCGTTACAGATTCCGTCTGCGTCGACATCGTTAACACAATCGCCATTACAGTCGTATGGGAAGTTTGCGTATGTACAAGATCCGTCGTCAAGGTTAGCGTCAGCATCGAAGTTACATGCGTTAGAGTCTGTACATCCAAATGTTAGACATGACACAAAGTCACATGAGCCGTCGTCAATTGTAGCTGAAGAATCGTAGTTACATGCAAATTCTGAAGTACATCCTGAACATGAAGTGTAATCACATGAGTCGTCGTCATAAACTGCTGAAGAGCTGAAGTTACATGCAGTGTCGTCTGTACAACCACAGATTGAGCCACCTGAACCGGCAGTTGTTGGGCCGTTGAAGTCGAATGAAACACGACTTACATCGTTTTGGTCTCCATGATTAAAGAACTGAGCGTGTATAGTTCCTGAAAGATCACCTTCAGTAGTAAGTTGAGCTATTAGGATTCTTCCGTCAGCGTCAGGATATGCGTTAGCGCTTGATGCTGGGTCTGGGTTAAGCGAGAACCAAGATCCTCCAACTGCATCAGAGATGTCGATGTTGCCTCCAGCTTCGAATTGAGAAACCCAAGAGAAGTTTGTTGACTCGATTAATTGAGGAGCTGATTCGTCTGACTCTGGTCCTTCGTCAAGGCCTATCGTTACCCAGCTATCGTATTGAAGTTCTGGGAAAGTAGGGTAGATAAATGGGATCATCTCTGAGCCCAGCACTGAACCAAACATGTGTTGGTAGAAGCTTGTCGAAGAACTAATGCTCAGTGGAGATTCGTCATCGCCAAACACTGCCGAAAGGTAGTCGTCTGTATGTGGTGTGGCGATATACATACGGTATGTAGTCATACCTGCAAGTTCTCCGTTAGTGTGTTGAGTAACAACTTCTACATTTAGACTGTATCCCTCGTCTGTAGGAATGTAGCTTTCATTTGATTCTTCAATACATGAGCAGTAATCACATGATCCGTCATTGTCTGTTGCAGTGCTGTCGTAGTTACATGCTGAGGCATCATTACATCCTGTAATTTCGTACTCGTCACATATGCCGTCAGTATCAGCGTCGTTAATACAGTTTCCGTTACAATCAAGTGGGAAGTCAGGCAGTTCGCAAGTACCGTTATCTACAGTTGCAAAATCATCGTAGTTACAGGCAGAAGGGTTAGTACATCCAAGGCAAGTAGTGAACTCACAAGACATGTCGTCGTATGAAGAGTTCTCGTCGTAGTTACAAGCAGAAGGGTCTGTACACCCAACGATTGTACATGAAGCGTACTCACAGGATCCGTTGTCTATAATTGCATATGAATCAAAGTTACAGGCCGCTGGATCAGTACATCCATCACAATCGTAGTAGCAAGAGTCGTTAGAGTCTGTAGCACCACTTTCAAAGTTACATGCTTCAGGGTCTGTACATCCAAAAAATTCGAAAGCGTCACAAATTCCGTCACCGTCATTATCGTTAATACATCCTCCATTACAATCGTAAGGGAAGTTTGCGTACTCACATGTGCCGTCATCGTAATCCGCGACGGAGTCGAAGTTACAAGCTAGAGCGTCAGTACAGCCAAAGTTGAAACAAGATATGAAGTCACATGACCCGTCGTCTTCTGTTGCGTTAGGATCGTAGTTGCAGGCGAGTTCTTGAGTACATCCGGCTGCCTCTTCGAAGTCACAAACGCCATTATTGTTCTCATCAAGAATACAGTTGCCGTCACAGTCGTATCCTTCTTCAGCGAATACACAGTCTTCAGAAGATCCTAATCCACAGACATCAGCGAGGTTTACTAGGGTTCTTACCTCGTTTTCACTGTCGCCATTTACGAAGACTTGCATGTAGATTTGGCCTGTGAGATCACCAGAGGTGGTGAACTGGCCTATTAAAATTTCAAGATCGTCTCCAGCTACAGCGTTTGAGTAGTTAGAGAAAGTGTACCATCCTCCACCTACAACTCCAGTTAAATCAATGTCGTTTCCAGCTTCAAATGGATTTACCCATGGTTCGCTTCCTTCTTCAAGAATGCTTATAGATCCTTCTCCTGGTCCAGGGGCGTGCTCGATGCCTATCGTTACCCAGCTGTCATATGCTAGTGAAGGGAAGGGAGCTAAAAAGGCGGGGTTGATGCCGCTAGGAGTAACTCCTCCAATGTTGTGCTGGAAGAAATCTGTTGTTGATGAGAAATATCCAGGGTGATCAGCGTCACCAATTAATGCACTTAGTACGTCGTCGCTATTAGCGAGTTGAGCGTAAACTCGGTATGTGGTCATACCGGTTAAGTCGTTCATTCCCAATACTCCAGAGTGTATTGCAACTGTTTCAACTCTTATGCAATACGAGGGTGAAGGGGCGTAGTTACACGCATTTTCATCACTGCACGTCTGAGCATTTGCTGAAGATCCCAAAGAACCCATGGTTAACAGACAGACTGCAAGTAGATTAGATATGTAAGAGTGAGTCATTGTGAACACAATAGGATTAGGCATCATATTAAGTTGGTTAATATCCGAAAAAAGCTCGATAAAACCCAATTTCTTAAAGATAAAACCTTGAAAGTTCTCCATAAAGTATAGATTGTAATTTAATGATTTACGGTAAAAATTGGTGAATTGAAAATTGTAATCCAATTGCTATGAAAATCTTAAACACTCATGTCGCACAGTTTACCACTGCTTCAGCATGGGGGCAGCTTTGGGTTGAGCCTTTTGTAGATTTGGACAATGTAGACTTTGGAGGGTGTGATTTGGCGATGGGAATTGGAGTAGTAGGAGAGGAGTCTGTTAACATCTGTGGATGTGGGTGGGAAGTTGATGGAATTGAATATTCGCCGGAGTTTCAAATGAGTTTTGTTGCTTGTGAATCTATTTGTCTGGGGGATGTTGAGGAATGCACATATGGAGTTGCCTTGAATTATTCTACAATTGTTACAATAGATGGTGGATCGTGTTTGTTTTCTGAATGTTTAGTTGATGTTGATAAAGATGGAGGCGTGAAAGTTGAAGATGTATTTATTTTATTGTAAACTTTTGGTGCGATTTGTAATTTTAAAAGATGAAGAATTTACTTGCTATAATTGGTGTGTTTATTGCGTTTAATGCAATGGGAGCAGATTCTACAGGTTATGATCCCAACGAGATTAGATTGAATTTCAATAAGTCGGAGTATTCAGAATACCAGCAGGTATTGCTTAGGAATAATTCTGCTTGGGAAGATTGGAATTCTTATGGTTGGATGGCTATGATGAGCCCTAAAACAGGATTGCCCCATAGGGCTTGGGGAAATGGTTTGGAAATTGAAGGAGCTGATCTCGAGGCGAAGCATGAAAATTTCTTGGAGGAGTTGCAGATTTTCGGGATTGATTTAATCTCAATTTCTTCAGAGATTCATCAAAATCGTTCTTCTAAACACCATAGGTTTTTTCAAAGCCAAACCTTCAATGGCTACCCAGTTTTATTCTCTCAACTTCAGACTAAATGGAGGGATGGCAAGTTAGTTTTATGGAGCCTTGATTGGTACAATGATTTAGCAATTTCTGAGGCTGAAATATTAAGCGAAAATGAACTTCTGAATTCGGCAATTGAGGGCGTAGAATTTTCAAATATGGAGGTTGAAAATGAGGGGCTTATGGTGCTTCCAGGTGCTTATGCAGAAGGTGAAGATAGACTTGTCAATGTGTTGAATATCAAAGGAAAAGTAGACGGACTAATTAAAAATTACAGAACGTTGGTGGATGCTCATTCTGGAAGGGTTTGGTCTAGGGAAAACAGAATAGTTCACCACGTTGGAAAAAAGGTTGTTCAACCTATGGGTTTCGTTAAAAAAGCAGAAAATAAGGGGCAGGAGTCTACGCTAGAATTAAATGAAGATTTTGCTCTAACTCCGCCTGTTGTTTCAGGGCAAACTAATGCGCTTGCCCACCCTATGTACCCATATGATGAGGCAGAAGTTTTAGCTATGCCGCACCTTAGGTTAGCGCTCAATGGAGATGTGTATTATTCAGATGAAAATGGTGGCTTTGTTACAACAATAAATCAGTCACTTAATAATGTCCCGGTTAGCCTTGAAGGGCGTTGGTGTACAATCTATACTAATGGTATAACGCCTAATGGGAATTTGAATTTTAATAATGGATACAATGTTTTAACTGTTCCAGGAAACACTAAGGAGGCGAGTGCATATAGAAGCACAAGTCTTATTCATGATCATATGAGAGACTGGCTTCCAGATTTCACTGACCTTGATTTTTCTCTAACTACAAATATTGATGTAGAGGGTGAATGCAATGCTTTTTTTGATGGAACTAGTATAAATTTTTACGACACAGGAGGTGGTTGTAATCCCACATCGTTAATTGCTGATGTTGTATACCACGAGTACGGTCACGGTATTAACTCGTACTATTACAATAGCTTAGGTGCATGGTTTCAGAATGGAGCAATGAATGAGGGCTATGCGGATTTTTGGGCTATGAGTATGGGTGATATTGCTGAAATAGGGAAAGGGTTTTACACGGATAATAATGACGGAATCCGTAGATATGATATAGATCCCAAGGTGTACCCTGATGATATAGTAGGAGAGGTGCATGCTGATGGCGAAATCATTGCAGGCGCATGGTACGACACGCATCTACTTATGGGAGGTGATTGGGATAATACACTTGAGCTTTTTGTTGATGCATATCCTGGACTTCAGGCAACAGCTGTTAATGGTGATGAAGGTCAAGCGTATACTGACGTGCTACTTGATGCACTTCAAGCCGACGATGATGATGGAGATTTGATGAATGGAACTCCTAATGCAGCGGCTATTATTGAAGGATTTGATATACACGGAATTTCGCTCTTTAGTTATGCTGAAGTAGAACATTATCCAATGGAGTTTAGCGAAGCTGAAACTACTATTGAGATTAATGCTGAAGTGGAAATTGTATTTCCATATAATGTCTACTTTGACGGAGTTTACCTGTCGTACAGAACTAATCCGTCTGACTCCTATGAGACTGTTGTGATGGACCAAAACGATGATGAATTCACCTACCTTCTTTCAGGACTACCTGCAGGGACTGTAGTAGAATACTTTATTCATATAGAGGATGTATTTGGGGGAGTAAGTGGTGTTACACCTATGGCAGCTAATTATCAATCAAATGCTAACCTACCATACCACGTAGTAGTTGGTTCATTCCCGTATCTGATAAATGATAGTGATGATTACGCTGATTTTGGAAACTGGCAACTTGGTACACCTCAGGATAACAATACAACTGGAGATTGGGAAGAGACAATTCCAGTAGGTTCATATGTAGAAGCTGGAAATCCTGAAAGCGCGGTAGCTGCACCAGCAGATCACACTGTAGGATTTGCTGGTTACTGCTTCCTAACTGGAGTTAGCCCTGGAGCTGATGCAGGAATAGGAGAGAACGATGTGGATGGAGGGCACACAACTCTTGTAAGCCCATTAATAGATTTGACTGAGTACGAAAACCCTGTTATGACTTACTGGAGGTGGTACGTAAATGCTCCTCCAACAGGTGCTAACCCTGCTAGTGATTGGTGGCAAGTAGAAATTTCTAGCGATGGAGGCTCTTCGTGGCAGTATATAGAAAACACGAGTCAGCAGGACGTTAAGTGGAGACGTAAAGCATTCAGGGTTGCTGATCACGTTGATCTAACTTCTGAATTTATGATGCGATTCATCGCTTCAGATAGTACTACCGTAGGCGAATACCTCGATGGAGGCTCACTTGTTGAAGGCGCACTCGACGATATTATTCTTTACGATGTGGTTGACCCTAACAGCTCGACTTCAGATCTTGATGATGCTACTGATATTGTTTTAATGCCAAACCCGTCTTTTGATGTGGTAAGACTGCAAAACACTCTTAGCCTAACACCTTATCGAGTGTTTGACACGACAGGAAATCTAGTTCTTAAGGGATATTCTTCTGCTGCTGGTACAGCTTCTTTCTCAGTTACAAACCTATCAAGCGGTATTTACACAGTTGAGGTAAGAGACTCAAATGCTAGGCGTACAGTTCTGAGATTCGAAGTACTCTAACATTTAGTTCTCTAAATACGCTTTAGGGAATCAGTTGGCAGCCATCCTACATTTCCATTCTCAAGCCTTATCTCTGTCCACCCGCCATCTTCACTTATGATGCATCCCTTTGCGCCTTCATGTAGGTGGAAAAGCTTAACGCCATTATTCCCTGGAGTGCTCATGACGTCAATTTTCTCCTCCATAACGATACCGCATGCAGAGCTCAACACCCTGTTGTGAGTGTAGTAAAAGAATACTGAGAATATTATAGAAAGGACAAGAAGGGCTGCTGCTGAAGGTTTGGCGAATGCACTAACCACGCTATCCTTCCACTTAAGCCGGATAGCAATTAGACTAAACCCTAATGTCCAAGTTACAAGGCTAAGTAAGCACCAAACTCCATAAAGCTTACCTGCAAAAAGTACAGCCAACATCTTGTCAATTCCTACACCAGGCAGAGGTTCTATTTTATCAATAGCTCTCAAATCAGCAAGCAGCATATTAGCTCTTAAATCGTCGTTCAAGGGATCTATTAATGAAGCTCTTTCATAATGCAGAATCGCCTTACCTACATTTTCCAATTTGTAATGAGCATTGCCCAGATTGTACTCTAGCTCAAAGCATCTATACTCCTTCTCAATTTCAGAGTAAAGCTCCACAGCTCCTTCATAGTCGCCATTCATATATGCCGCGTTTGCACTAGTGAAAATCTGATCGTAATCTGCATGAGTTCCACTAGCTAAGGTTAAACCAGGTATACTCATCAGAATAACAACAATAACAAAGCTCCAATTAGCAACCTTGAGCCTGCTGTCACTTCCCTTCGAAAGTTCCCTTGCTTTACTGATGCTCAAGTCTAAATCCTCAACGGTACCAGGTGCATACCTCGCCATCTCACAATTCTTCATCAGCCCATCCCATGCACTCGCTTCGTCTATGCTCAGATTCTCACTCAGTTTATGAGCAGCCGAAGCTCGTGTAAATGAACTTCTGCCGCACCCCAACTTCGAGCACAAGTAAACCTCAATGGCTTCACCCAATTGAGTATAATTAGAACAGCTGTTAAGCGATTTGTTAAACACCTTCAGGGCCCTTTTATGTCGTGTCCCCAAAGAGTCCTTCTCCTCGGCAGTTTTGCGTCTTCTAGCTACAAAAGCTACCCCAGCTAACAACGGCCCAAATAAATACAGCAACAACACACTAGTAGTACCAGACCCATTTTCTTTATATGGAGCAAAATGTCCGTGCTCAGTAGCAATATGTCTTATATCATGGTTGATGACCTGTACCCCAGACTTGGGGCTATACATTGTAGTGCCTTCCTCGTTTTCTCCACGGTGAATACTTATGTCCCCGCCTGCAACAACATCGCTTAAGTACTTGTCAGTATTGTAATCGAAGTAGCTGTATTTGATGTTGGGCAGTTCATAATCGCCGGGAGCTCTAGGGATTACCGCGTATTTATAAGTCCTTCTACCAGATTCTCCACTTGGTGATATATTAATTTGATCTAAAATCTCTGGGTCAAAAACTTCAAACTCAGAAGCCCATTCAATCGCCGGCTCCCTCAACAATTTTAGATTCCCCTTTCCCGAATAGACCACCTCAAAATTGAAGGCCTGATTAACGTCAACACTATCAACATTCACCTTCACTTCGACCTGCAAATTCTCGAAAGTCCCAAGGAAATCATTAGGTTTTCCAGCTGGTAGAGGCTCAACAATAATGCTTGCAGGATTAGAAAAACCCTCAACTTCTTTCTGGTTGAATCTGCTATATCCAACAACACCTAAATACTGGAAACCATCCAACTTAAACTCACCTGTTTGCTGAGGGAAAGCAACTACTTCATTTATGATCTTCTCATTGTAATCAATCCCATTGATGTTTCTTATGCGTGGCTTTTCGTTTGGATCTCTCGGGTCAAGAGTTTCTTTCCAAAATCCCTCTAGTTCAGGAATGTCTGATTGGTATTCCTGTTTAGGATATTGGCAATACATCTTATATTGGACTAAAACGGGCTCTCCCAAATGAACGCGCCTTTTGCTAATCGACATCTCTGCCCCAACATCTGTAAAGCCCAATTTCGAGGCGTCATTTTCTTCTCCTACAGAGATCTTAAATGGTTTAGAGCTGAGAATCCCCTCACTAGTGTTTAGCTTAATAGCAGGGACCTCAATGTCCTTATTTGCTATTACTTGGTAAGTGTAGGTGTAGAGTAAAAGGGAAGTGCTTTTGAAATTTACACTTTGGTATTGCTTAGATACAGCTGGGCCTCTCAAGTACCTAAGGCCGTCAATGCTTGGCATAGGAATGTTGCCGCCAGAAGGAGAGCAATTTGTTAGCTTCAATGTTAAGTTAACTCTTGCCTTTTGTTGAACAGGATTCTTGTCAATGGTGCAACTAACGCTAGCGTCCTGTGCTAAGGCGAAGTTAAAAGGGAGTAACACTACTGCTAAAGCTCCAATATATTTCAGTGCTCTTATCATCACCAGTCCTTTTCAATTTTCTTTTTCTTTCCATTGCCTCGAGCTCTCATAACTTTTTCCTGGATTTTTCCCTCCTCGTTTTCTAAATTTTCTAAGATACGCTCCATCTCTTCCATAGAAAGTTGCTTTTCCTGAGGTTTAGATTCCTGCTGATTTTTCTCGCTCTCGTCCTCTTGTTCACTGTCATCTTCCTGTTCGCTGTCATCTTCCTGTTCGCCATCGTCTTCCTGCTCGCCGTCATCTTCCTGCTCGCCGTCATCTTCCTGTTCGCCGTCATCTTCCTGCTCGCCATTATCCTCATTCTCGCTGTCTTCACTATCCTCACCCTGCTCACCGTCATCCTGCTTCTCTTGCTGCTGTTCTTGCTGCTGTTCTTGTTGCTGTTCTTGTTGCTGCTGCATTTTGTATGCGTTTGCAAGATTGTGACGAGCTTCTGGGAAGTTGGGGTTGTTTCTTAGAGCCGACTTGTATGCATCGATTGCTGATGAAGGGTCGGAGTTCATAAGAGATATGTTGCCCTTATTGTACCAAGAATTTGCAATGATGTCAGAGTTTTCACTCATCTCAATCGCTTCAGAAAACACGTTGGAAGCGTCTTCAAATTGCTCTGCTTCGAGTAGGGATCTTCCTCTGTTATATGTGGCGATGTCTTCATAACCCTCCAAGTTTGAGCCCGATGCAAACGACATGGTTGCTTTTTCCAATTCACTGCCCCTGAACTGTTCAACTCCATCGATGAGCTTTTTCTTTAGTTCCATATTGGTTTGGGATAAAGAAAGAGTAGGGGCAAAACCCCAAATCATAACAACTATGTAAACCCAATTTTTCATGCCTTTATTCTCGGTTTAGGTATTACAGATTCAATTATTAGTAGAGCTATGCATAAGATTGCCAAGTACTGGAATTTATGATCGTAGTCAGTAAATCTTAGGTCAGTTGACTTGCTCTTTTCAAGCTTGTTGATTGCGTTAATTGTTGGAGTAATGTCTAAGTATGAATTACTTGCCTTAGTGAAAACGCCTCCGCCTGCTTGAGCAGTAGAAAGGAGTGTTGATTCGTCTAGTTTAGAGACAACTGGTTGGCCAGAACTGTCTTCTTTGAATCCTATTTTCTTTCCGTTCCTGTTGAACCTAGGAATGGGGCCACCTTCAGTGGATGCAAGTCCCATTACGTGTACAGTTGTTCCCGCATCAAGTGCCGCCGCCGCAGCAGCTACGGGATCGTCTTCGTGGTTTTCGCCATCGGTGATAACCACAATTGCTCTGCCGTTTGCTGGGGCGTTCTCAAACGCCTTCATGCCCACATCAATGGCATTGCCAATTGCTGTGCCTTGGCTTGAGATCAATGATGTAGATACGGTGTTTAAGAAAATCTTAAGCGAAGTGTAATCTGAAGTGAGTGGACATTGCACAAAGGCGTCGCCTGCAAAAACAACAATTCCCACTCTGTCTGAGCCAAGCTTTGAGAGGATGCGGTTTACAGTTTGGTGTGCTATCTCTAATCTAGGCGGACCCAAATCCTCTGCCATCATGCTGTTGCTGACGTCTATTGCTATAATGATATCTGATCCTTTAGATTCGATTTCTACGAGTTTGCTACCCACTTTGGGCCCCAGAAGTGCTAATACTCCAAATGCAAAGGCTACACGCCAAATAAAAAATCTCCAACTCTGCCTTCCCACTGAAAACCCACTAATTACTCCATTAAGAAGATGATGGTCAGCAAGCCTTTCTACAGCTTTAACCTTCCACCTTAAGTGTATTAGATATGCAACCGTTATTACAGGAATCACCGTAAGACCCCACCACCAATAGCCTCTATGCCATTCAAGGTGAGGAGCAAATTCTTCTAAAACTAAAGCGCAAGCCACAATTGTCACTGCGAAAACGATCTCAGCTAAAACCAAACCTATGACGCTGTACTTGTACCTCATCATGAAATGCTTTTGATTAAAGTAAAACTTAGCACCTTCTCAAGCAGTAAAGCTCCTAGAGCAATCAACATGAAGCCTATGTAGGCCTCAGTCTTACGTTGATATCTTAAAACATTAAATCTCGTCTTTTCAAGAACATCAATCTCTTCGTAGATATCTCCTAATTTTTCAGCATTTGTAGCTCTGAAATATTTACCTCCAGTTCTATCGGCAATATTCATCAGTATATCCTCGTCGATTTTAACGTCAACCCAATCAAAGATTATCTCATCACCCCTTAAATAAGCAGGGCTATAAGCTCTTCCAATCGATCCCACTCCTATGGTGTAGATTCTGATGTTATTCAACTCTGCTAGTTGAGCTGCATTAAGAGGGTCGATATTTCCAGCATTATTCATTCCATCAGTAAGTAGAATGATAACCCTGCTTTTTGCTTCAGAATTTCTCAGCCTGTTTACCGAAGTTGCCAGCCCCATTCCTATTGCTGTCCCGCCTTCGAGCAGTCCGGTTTGTAGGGAATTAATACCATTCTTTACAACTACATGGTCAGTTGTAACTGGCACCTGAGTGTATGCCTCAGCTTCATAAGCAACAATTCCAATTCTGTCGTGAGGCCTGCTATCGATGAATTCAATAGCTACAGCTTTCGATTCCTCTAATCTGTTTGGAGAAAAATCTTGGCTTAGCATGGACACACTAACATCCATTGCAATAACCATATCTATACCCTCACTAGTTAGGTCTTCTACGCTATCAGAAGTTTGGGGTCTAGCAATAGCAATTATCAGAACCCCAAGAGTGAAAGTCCTTAAAGCAAAGGGAATCTCAACAATTACATTATTCAAAACTGACCCAACGGTTCTCACATTGAGCCTCGCCCTAGTTTCTGTCAATCTTCCTCTTGAAATAACCCTAAACACTACATAGAGCAGTGGAAGTGCCATTAAATAAAAGACCCACAAGCTTTCCCATTCATATCTAGAGTTTGCTCTTAGAGCAATTCCTAAAACTGCAAGTGCAGAAATTATATGTGGAGTAAGCACTCTAACCCACCTCATCTCTCTTCATTGTGTTTTTCACAAACTCTATGCTTGTGTTTAGCGCCTTTACATGCAGATCATCCGGAGCCTTACTCTTAGCAAACTTGATAGAGTCGCCCATAAGAAGCACTTGAATAACTGCTTGCTTATCTCCTTCGCTTGCATCAATATTTCCAATCAATGCGACAGCCTCACTAGATGTTTTGTCTAATGATTTGATGAAGAATCTTGAATCTATATACTCCCTCAAAGTCATACTTAACTCTACTTGAAAGTCTTTCTCGCCGCCAATAAGCCAAGCCTTACTATCCCTCATTGCTTCTAACTTCTCTAATGCTATAACATGAGGAGGTATAACGATTTCAGGTTTTTCTAAAACTCCTTTAGCCCTTCCTCTCACAAGTTTTCTAATAGCCCAAACCATCCCCAACACAAATACTAACCCCAACAACACGTAAACCAAATACGGCAACAACTGTCTTACTCGTTCCTCTAAAGTCCAGTCCACCTCAATTATATCCCTGTGCTGTGCAATAGCGTTGGGGTCCTCAGTTCTCGTTGGTACCTTTTGAATTTGCAGTCCAGGAAGCTGCGCAAACCCTGAATCCCAAGCAGTTACCACCCAGCTCTTTTCAATTACAAAATCCCATTCATCAGGATCGTTTTCGCTAGTAGTAACAGTGTCAGGCCCTAAAATCTCAAGCACTTCTAACCCTCCAGGAATAGAATCAATCCAAGTTGGAAAGCTGTCTAAACTCAAAGTATTTTCTTCAGCACTTACTCCAAGCCTTGCAGTTATAGTGACTCTTTCACCCCAGCCAATTCTTCCCGTATCAGCGGAGAATTTCACTTGAGCATGAGTAAAGCTTGAAGACATGAAAAACCATACGGATATGGCTAAATATTTAATTATTTTGTTATCCACGTCTATCAAATAACTGCATAAGTGGTTTAACAATATCCCTGTCAGTTCTGATAACAGTATGGTCTACTCCGGATTTAGAGAACATCTTTTCTAGAGCGTCTTTTCTTCTCAATTCTTCAGCCTTGTATATGGCTCTTTTCTTTTTCGATTGAGTGAATAGAAATGCTTCTTCAGAAGTTTCAGGGTCTATGATGGGTAGGAATCCAACATTTGGCAGGTCTGTATCTATAGGATCTTCTATTTGTAATGCAACAAAGTCGTGTTTCTTGCCAGCTCTTCTCAGTAGGTTTTCATAGTCATCTCCCATGAAGTCGCTAAGCATAAAGGCTACTGTTCTTTTCTTCATTGCAGATAGAAACTGTTCTAGTGCCCCGCTGATATCTGTGCCTCGTCCTATAGGTTGTATTTCTAATAGCTCTCGGATGATTCTCAGAACATGAGATCTTCCTTTTTTAGGAGGAATGAATTGTTCTATTCTATCTGAAAACAGAATTGCTCCCACCTTGTCGTTGTTTCCAAGTGCACTGAATCCTATAATAGCAGACAGCTCAGTTATTCTGTCGCGCTTTGTTGCTCCTTTTGTTCCTACGTCAATAGATCCACTAACGTCAGCGATAATGAAAACCGTGAGCTCTCTTTCCTCTTCAAAAACCTTCAAGTAAGGAGTGCCCATTCTTGCGGTAACGTTCCAATTGATAGCTCTTATTTCATCGCCAGGAGCGTATTCTCTGTTTTCGCTAAAAGCCATGCCACGACCCTTAAAGGCACTGTGGTATTGACCGGAAAATATCCGGTCGCTTAGGCCGCGAGATTTGATCTCAACCCTTCGAACTCTTTTTAGTAATTCAGCAGTATCCATTTAGGCTTTTTAAGGCACTACTACCATGTCCATAATCTCAGTCACAATTTGTTCCTGAGTGATATTCTCTGCTTCAGCTTCGAAAGTCAAACCAACTCTGTGACGTAGAACGTCCATTGCTACAGCTCTTACATCCTCAGGAGTTACATAGCCTCTGTGGTTTAAGAAAGCATGAGCTTTTGCAGCTATACCAAGGCCTATGCTAGCTCTAGGTGATGCACCGAATGAGATTAGCTCCGTCAAATGGCCTAGCCCGATATTTTCAGGGGCACGAGTAGCAAATACTAAATCGATTATGTACTTCTCAACCTTTTCATCCATATATATGCTCTTTACAAGTTCCCTTGCTTCAAGAATCTGCTTTTTAGTGACTACAGCTTTAGGTGTGTGAAGACCTCCGACTTGAAGGTTTGCTCGTAAGATTGCTTGCTCTTCTTCTTTTGTAGGGTATCCAATTACAACTTTAAGAAGGAATCTATCTACTTGAGCTTCTGGAAGGGGATATGTGCCTTCTTGTTCTACTGGGTTTTGGGTAGCTAGTACTAGGAAGGGTTTGGGCATTTTGTGAGTTTCACTGCCTATAGTTACCTGTCTTTCTTGCATGGCTTCGAGGAGAGCTGATTGCACTTTAGCTGGAGCTCTATTTATCTCATCTGCAAGTACGAAGTTTGCAAATACAGGTCCTTTTTTCACCTTGAATGATTCCTCCTTAGGGTTGTAAATCAGGGTGCCGACAACGTCTGCCGGAAGAAGGTCTGGAGTGAATTGTATCCTGCTGAAATCAGCTTTAATGGTCTTGCTTAAGCTGTTTATTGCTAGTGTTTTTGCTAGGCCGGGAACGCCCTCGAGAAGAATGTGCCCGTTAGCTAATAGGCCTATTAGCAGCTTGTCTACCATTTGGGTTTGGCCTATGATAGTCTTTCCTATCTCTGATCTAATAAGGTCAGTTGTTGCGCTTGCCTTTTCTACCTGCTCATTAAGCAATTGAATATCTGGTGCTGTATCAATCATTTTTTTTCAAATTCGAAACCCAAAAATATGTTTTCGCTTTTACTTGCTTACTTTAATAATTTAAAATCTTGTTAATGCATCGTGGGAAACATGTGGAAGTGAAGTTTTGTGGCGGAAATATGTATTCTGACTTTAGTTCCATGGAAAAAAAATTATCGCTACAAAACGTGATTAACGCTGTGAGAGAGTTTCACGACGCATTTAAGATTCCTAATTCAGATAAGCCTAACGCTAGTTTAACGGAAGAAGAGGTGATGCTTAGATACAGGCTTATGGCTGAGGAAAACGATGAGTATCTAGAGGCAGCTAAAGCGGGTGATATGGTAGAAATTGCTGATGCTTTAGGTGATCAGTTGTATATACTTTGTGGAACAATTTTAAGGCATGGAATGCACGATATTATTGAAGATGTGTTCACAGAAATCCAGGCTTCAAATATGTCTAAACTTGGCGCTGATGGTAAGCCTATCTACAGGGAGGATGGTAAGGTGTTAAAGGGGCCTAACTATTTCAAACCTAACATCTCTAAAGTGATAGAAGGATAAATGGGAGGAATGTTTCTCAAATACGCTATTTCAAAGGCTCAGAGTGGAAAGCCTTGGCTCTTCGGCAGAATCATGCAGGAGGTCATTCCATTCAATAGGCCTCATAGAATTTCTGTAGTTGAACTATCTGCCAAAGGTTGCAAGGTGTTCCTGCCAGATAGAAGAAGAAACAGAAATCACTTGGGGACTATGCACGCTTGTGCTATTGCTACTGCATCTGAATATGTAAGCGGATTGAATATAGTAGAGGCTTTTGATATGAGTAAGTTCAGGCTAATCATGAGTAAAATGGAGGTGGATTACCTAAGAAGGCCTAATTGTTCATGCATTGCTGAGAGTAGTTTGAGTAAGTCTAATTTGAACCTGATAAATAAATGGTTAGATGCTGAAGGTGTAGCCAAATTTGCTATGGTGTCTACTGTTACTGACTCTAAAAAAAATGAAATTGTTGCTAAGGCGACAATTCACTGGCAAGTGAAGTCTTGGAAAAAAGTCCTTGTCAAGTAGGCCTTGACTGGGCTGAAGAGGAGTTATCTTTGCCAGTCATGATTGAAATTACATTACCAGATGGGTCGATAAAAAAAGTTGCGCAGGGAACAACTGCTCTCGATATCGCAACTGGCATTAGCGAAGGTTTAGCACGAAATGTGCTCGCTGCCGAAGTGGCTGGGGAGGTTGTAGATCCTCAGCGCCCGATTAATGAATCATCTACTTTAAAACTCCTTACGTGGAATGACGAAGAGGGGAAAAGCACCATGTGGCACAGTTCTGCCCATCTTATGGCAGAGGCTCTGGAATCAATATTCGCTGGAATTAAATTTTGGGTGGGGCCTCCGGTGGAGTCTGGCTTTTACTATGATGTAGATTTTGGAGAGCACACCTTTACGGATGCACATATCCCAGAATTGGAGAAAAAGATGCTGGAGCTTGCTAAGCAGAAGAATCCATATGTAAGAGAGGAAATTAGTAAGGCAGAAGCAATTAAGTTGTTTCAGGAAAAGGGTGATGAGTATAAGCTTGATCTTCTTGAGAGATTAGATGACGGTAATATTTCGCTATACACTCAAGGCGAATTCACTGATTTGTGTAGAGGTCCTCATATTCCTCATACTGGATTTGTGAAAGCTGTGAAGGTGACAGCTATTGCTGGAGCTTACTGGAAGGGTGATGAAAACAATAAGCAGCTTACACGGGTGTATGGGATCACTTTCCCTAAAAAGAAGGAGCTTACAGCATACCTTGAACTTGTTGAGCAGGCGAAGGCGCGTGATCACAGAAAATTGGGTAAAGAGCTAGATCTGTTTCACTTTAGTGAGAGAGTAGGTCAGGGTCTTCCACTTTGGCTTCCAAAGGGAGCTGATTTAAGGATGCGTCTTGAGAATTTCCTTAAAGAAGCCCAAAGAAAAGCAGGCTATCAGCCAGTTATTACTCCTCATATTGGGTCTAAGGACCTTTATGTGACGTCTGGTCACTATGCTAAGTATGGAGAGGATAGCTTCCAGCCTATACAAACACCGTCAGAAGGAGAGGAGTTCTTGCTTAAGCCTATGAATTGCCCTCACCACTGTGAGGTGTTTAAGTCAAGGCCTAGAACTTATAAGGATCTGCCTATAAGGTTTGCGGAGTTTGGTAGTGTATACAGATATGAGCAAAGTGGTGAATTACACGGTCTTACTCGTGTTAGAGGATTTACTCAAGATGATGCTCATATTTTCTGTACTAATGAACAGATGAAGGAGGAGGTAGGAAATGTGATAGACCTTGTTCTTTACATTTTCAAGACACTTGACTTTAAAGATTACATCGCTCAAGTGAGTTTGAGAGATCCGGAAAAGCCTGAGAAATACATTGGTTCAGACGAGAACTGGGATAAGGCGGAGAAATCAATTAAAGAGGTTGCTGAAGAGAAGGGGCTTGAGACTGTAGTTGAATACGGTGAAGCTGCATTCTATGGTCCTAAACTTGACTTTATGGTTAAGGATGCAATAGGTAGAACGTGGCAACTTGGAACAGTCCAAATCGACTACAATTTACCTGAGAGATTTGAGCTGGAATACGTTGGTTCTGATAACGCTAAACATCGTCCTGTGATGATTCACAGAGCGCCTTTTGGCTCGATGGAGCGTTTTGTTGCTATTCTTATTGAGCATTGTGCGGGTAAATTCCCACTTTGGTTAACGCCAGAACAGGCGAGAATACTGCCATTATCGGACAAACACAACGACTATGCAGAAAATGTTTCAAAAATCCTAGAAAATTACGATATTCGCGCACTCGTAGATTCACGCTCTGAAAAGGTGGGAAGAAAGATTCGCGACGCCGAATTAGTAAAGATTCCCTACATGCTCATTGTGGGAGAAAACGAAAAATCCGAAGGAACTGTATCCGTGCGAAAGCAAGGCGAAGGAGATGTCGGTACGATGAGTATTGAAGCTTTTGCTGAGCGAGTTCGTTCAGAGATTGCTCAAATGCTTGCCGTTAAATAGTTTATTTGAACACTAAAAAGATAGAGTTATAGCAATACGCAGGAAACGTACTCCTTACCGTGGTAGGGTTAGAAAAGAAAACGAGCACAAGATTAACCAGTATATTACTGCTGGTAGAGTGAGAGTTGTAGGTGATAATGTTGAGACAGCGGTTATGGTAACACATAAGGCCTTAGCATTAGCAAATGAGATGGAGTTAGATCTAGTAGAGATTTCTCCAAATGCAGACCCGCCAGTTTGTAAAATCATTGACTACAAGAAGTTCCTGTATGCGCAAAAGAAGAAGCAAAAGGAGATTAAAGCAAAGCAAGCGAAAGTTGTCGTTAAAGAAATCCGCTTTGGTCCTAACACAGATGATCACGACTTCCAATTCAAACTAAAGCACGCGCGAAAGTTTTTAGAGGATGGAGCTAAGGTAAAAGCTTACGTTTTCTTCAGAGGTAGAACCATTGTATTCAAGGAACGCGGCGAAATTCTATTGTTACGTTTTGCTACTGAGTTAGAAGATATAGGCTCTGTAGAGCAGATGCCTAAGTTGGAAGGCAAGCGTATGACTATCATGTTCAATCCAAAGAAGAAGTAAAAAATAATTAATAACCCATAAAAATCTGAGGCCATGCCAAAGATGAAAACTAAATCAAGCGCAAAGAAGCGCTTCAAGCTAACAGCATCGGGTAAGATTAAGCGAAAGCACGCTTTTAAGAGCCACATTCTTACAAAGAAGGGCACTAAGCAAAAGCGGAACTTAACTCACAGCACGACGGTATGTAAGGCTGATACGCCTAACATCAAGCGTCAGCTTTGTATCTAATCTTATTCAATACTGGTATTATTAACCCGGTCTTTGGTTCTAAAAGTAAGCTTCTAACGAAACTTCACCATATACCAAAATAATTATAAATCATGCCTCGTTCAACGAATGCAGTGGCGTCAAGAGCTCGCCGTAAAAAAGTTCTAAAAATGGCGAAAGGGTACTTCGGTGCTCGTAAAAACGTCTACACGGTAGCAAAGAATGCCGTAGAAAAAGGACTACAGTATGCTTACATCGGTCGTAAGCTTCGTAAGCGTCAATTCCGTAGCCTGTGGATCATGCGTATCAACGCAGCAGCGCGTCAACACGGAATGTCTTACTCAAAGTTCATGGGACAACTATCTAAGTCAGGTATCGAGCTTAACCGTAAGGTTCTTGCTGATCTTGCTATGAATCACCCAGAAGCTTTCAAGGCTGTTGTAGATAAGATTAAGTAACAGTTACTTCTATAATAAAAGGTCGACTAGTTTGAGTCGGCCTTTTTTATGTTCAAATGTTTTAAGTCTGTTTATTTACCGTCGACAAGTCTGCCTTTAGCAATTGCGGCGTTCTTATAATCAGGTTTGATTTTAAGAGCTTCATTGTAATCACTCAGAGCCTCATCAATTCTGCCTAGACTTTCTCGACATAGTCCTCTTGCTAGGAATGCTTGGTGGTAATTAGGTAGCCTGGCAATTGCTTCAGAAAACCAGTATTCTCCATTTTTATAATCTCCTTGATGATCAAGATAAATGAAGCCAGTGTTGTGTGCTGCAGTAGCGTTGCTGTTATCTACTTCTAAAATCCTAGTATACATTTCAATCGCTTTGTCGTCCATGTATCTATCTTGATAATACATGGCTAGGTCGTATAAAGCCTCAACACTATTTGGTCTTAGAGTAATAGCTGTTAGGTAATAATCTTCAGCTATGTCTCTTCCAAGATTAGCGTTCAATATTCCAAGTGAAATGTACCCCTCGTAGAATTCAGGATTTACTTCTACTGCGGTTTGGTATGAGCTAAGAGCGTTGTCTATTTCACCTGCTTCAAGGTATAGCCGTCCTTTTAAATCGTAAGCTTCATAGAGATATGGGTTGATTCTAAGAGCTTCGTTAAGGTGTACGAGAGCTTTCTCGAAGTGGTTTTGAAGAATGTACAGCTGAGCTCTTCTTAACCTGCAAGGTGTATGGTCAGGGTCGTAACGGATACAAGCATCTAAATGATGTATGCAGTTCTCAAAATCATTAATCATAAATAGTACATCAGCCTTACCTGATAATGCAGGGCCATATGTCGTGTCAGCTTGAATACTTAGGTTTAAATCATCTAACCCCTCAGTAATCCTTCCGCTTCTTAGATGCCACCCTGCTCTTTTTAAATAAGGATCTGGCGAATCCGGATTAGCTAGAATTACACTTTCAAAGAAAATAGAAGAATCTGACTCCTCAATTGAGATGTCCGATCCATTAGCATTGTTTGATTCACTGTTATCGACTTGGTCGCCGCAACTGAAAAGTAGAATTAGCGATAGAGTAGCAAGAACATATTGAATGTTTTTTTGATTCAAACTCAAGGTCATACTTAAAGAGTTAAGCTTCAGTAATTTCTTTTTGGCTGATTTTTTCACCTAAAGAGTCAACAATCGCAGATTCTAATTCTTCAAATAGCTCAGGGTTGTCGTTGAGTAGGTTTCTAACTGACTCTCTACCTTGACCTAGCTTAGTCTCGCCATATGAGAACCACGAACCACTCTTTTTGATGATTCCTGCTTCTACTCCCAGGTCAATGATTTCACCAGTTTTAGAAATGCCTTGCCCGTAATAAATGTCAAATTCAGCTTTTCTGAAAGGTGGTGCTACTTTGTTCTTAACAACCTTCACTCTAGTTCTATTTCCAAGGACCTTATCACCATCTTTTAGTTGAGTAGAACGGCGAATATCAAGCCTTACTGATGAGTAGAACTTAAGTGCGTTACCACCTGTAGTAGTTTCAGGGTTGCCAAACATTACACCAATCTTTTCTCTCAGTTGATTAATGAAAATGCAGCAACAACCTGTCTTAGAAATAGTGCCGGTTAGCTTTCTTAATGCCTTAGACATTAGTCTAGCTTGAAGGCCTACTGCAGCATCGCCCATTTCACCTTCAATCTCAGCACGAGGAGTAAGAGCT
>MDTA01220452.1_pt1 | contig 21075 bp, 21 predicted proteins | sample 811151 | NCBI WGS metagenome assembly MDTA01 (sample SAMN05326648, study PRJNA326480) | marine metagenome | isolation source: seawater | place: Indian Ocean: South | collected 2010 | reverse complement strand
GCTTCATAGGTTTATTTTCACTTTTTAATTTGTCTAAATATTGTCATTATCTAAAAATATCAAGAACAATATAATGAAAACTATAATTGTTTTAGGATCAGGGAATAGTGGAGCTGGTGCAATAAGGGACCTCCTTATGTCAAGAAAAGACTTCCAAAGTCCATTTGGCAAACAAGAATTTAGAATTGTAAGTGATCCAGATGGAATAAATGATCTATATTTTAATCTTTATAAAAATTTTTCTATTAATAATGCAGCTAATGCAGTGCATAATTTTTTATTGTTTATAAATAATTGTTATAATTCTAGATTAAATAAAAAAAAAAAAATCTATAATAAAAATATCATTTTACTAACAAAAAAATATATCAATAAAATAATTAAAGTTGAGTACAATGGTGCGCCAAGATTTTTTTTAGATAAAATAGATAACTTTAAAAAAGTCAATTTTTATTTTTCAAGATTTATATTAAAGAAAAACGCAAAAAGCATCAAGTTATTAAAAATGATTATACCTGTAAGTGAGAAAAAATTTTTAAAATATACTCAGAACTATATTTTTGATATATTTAGATTGACTAGAAACTTTGATTCAAGAAAAAATATTGTTATTGAACAAGGGGGCAATTTTTGGAAACCAATTTCATCCACGTTATTTTACGGAAATAAAAAAAAAATTGTTATTGTTTTAAGGGATCCAAAGGCAATTTACTCCAGTATGAAAAACAGAAATTCTCTTAGTTATCCTGGAAATGATATAAAGATTTTTGTGAAATGGTATAAAAGTATCATGTCTAAAATAGATAAAAAACAACACAATAAAATTATAAGAATTAAATTTGAAAAATTTTTTGGGAACTACAAAACTGAGTCAAAGAACCTTTGTAAATTACTTAAAATTAAACACAGCTTGAATAACAAATTTGATTTAAATCATACTATAAAAAATTTACACAAGTATAAAAAATATTTAAATAGTAAAGAAATTAGTTATATTAATAAAAATTTATCTAAGTACATCTAATGAAAAAAAGTTTGGTTTATATAGCGGACTTTTCTTTGCCAAATATGTCAGCATATGCACTCCATGTGCTTAAAATGTGCGATGCATTCTCTGAAAAAAAATATTCTGTAAAACTGATTTTGCCCTTCAAAAAGAAATCATATACTTTTAACAAAATTAAGAAGGAATTTTTATTGAAAAAAAAATTTGAAATAATTTCGATTTTTAATGAAAAAAAATATCTTTTTTTTTTATCCAGATTTTTTTTTACCCTTAGACTAATATCTTATTTAAAGAAGAAAAAAATTAAAAAAATTTATTCTAGAAGTATAGTTCCAGCAATAATTTTATCTTTTTTAAACTATGATATAATTTTAGAACTGCACACTGAAATGGCTGGATTTACAAAATATTTTTTCAAAATATACAACTCTAGATTTTTAAAGAGTAGTTTAAAAATAGTTGTGATAAACAAAGAGTTGATTAACGTTTTAGATATAAAGCACAAAAATGTTTTAATTCTTGATGATGCAGTAGATATAAGAGATTTTAAAAAAACAAAAAATAAAATTATTAAGAATACCTGTTTTTACAGTGGAAGTTTTGTGAAGGGAAAGGGAATTGAAATTATTCAACAATTAGCACATCAATTACCCAATTTTAATTTCCATCTATACGGAAATATCAAAACATATGTAAGTCAGAAATATTCCAATTTTCCAAAGAATATGATCTTCAAAGGTTATTTGACCTACGATAAACTTACTAAAAAAATGAATTCTTATAAAATTCTTTTAATGCCTTATCAAAAAAAGATTGGTGTCTTGATTAAAAATACTAACGTTGGAAAATATTTTTCTCCTTTAAAGATGTTTGATTATATGGCTGCTGGAAAAGTTATTATTGCATCGGATTTAAAAGTTTATAAACACATTTTAAAAAATAGAATTAATGCAATACTTATTGATCCCAATAATATCCGTTTATGGGTAAAATCTATAAAAAATGTATCAAATTCGAATAATTTGAACTACTTAGGCAAAAATGCAATAAAGGATGTGATTGGCTACCAATGGATTTCAAGAGTTGAAAAAATTCAAAAATTTTATGAAAAAAAGTAATATTTTAGTTACCGGATCTTCAGGTTTTATTGGATTTCATGTATGCAAATATTTTTTAAAAAAGAAGATAAATGTAATTGGCATTGATAACCACAATAATTATTATGATAACAAATTAAAATTAAGCAGATGTAAAAACTTGCTTGTTTCCAAAAAATTCAAATTCATTAAACTAGATATTGGGAGTCAAAAAAAACTTTTAAGAATTTTTAGAATATACAAACCTAAAGTTGTTATTCACTTAGCTGCTCAACCTGGAGTGAGATATTCATTTATTAACCCTCAGGCATATATTGACTCAAATATAACTGGCTTTACAAACATTTTGGAGTGCATGAAAAAAATGAATTTAAAAAATTTAATTTATGCTTCTTCAAGTTCTGTATATGGTAACTGTAAAAGATTTCCTTTTAAAGAAAATTTAACCTTACAACCACTTAATTTTTATGGACAGACAAAACTGATGAATGAAAAAATAGCAGAAATTTATCATAAAAATTTCAATTTAAATTTGATTGGCTTGAGACTTTTTACAGTTTATGGACCTTTTGGTAGGCCAGATATGTTTATACCTAAAGTAATGAAAAATTTAAAGTTTAATAAAAATATTTACCTATACAACAAAGGAAAACATATTAGAGATTTTACTTATGTTGAGGATGTAAGTGAAATAATATTTAAGCTTCATACAAAAATCAAAAACAGTAAATTTAAAAATGAAATTCTAAATATTTGTGGAGGCAGTAAGATACCACTTAAAAAATTAATATATTTAATAGAAAAGATAACAAAAAATAAAATAAAGATTAAACTTAAATCCTTTCAAAGAGGTGACATGTATAAAACTCATGGTAATAATAGTCGTTTGATAAAGAGAATAGGAAATTGCAAATTTACAAGTCTTAAAGACGGCTTGTTGAAAACTTTAAGAATAGATTTTTTTAATAACTAATTGATTGTAAATGTTTTAAAGGTTTAAAGAATTTTTTCTAAAAGATCTATATAAATTTATTGTTTCCCTCAAATTTTTTGGTTTAGAAAATTTTTTTGGTAAACCTTTAGCAACACCCCAAACCTCATCTTCGTAATCTTTTTCAAAATGAAAAATATCATTTATCTTTTCAGGGATGGCTACGAAGTTTATAAATAAAACATCACGATAATTTCCAAATTTTGGAATGCCAGCTTTGTGTATACATTGTGGAGTGTTCAAAATTAAACTATCTCCCAACTTACCACAATTTTTAATTTCATTATCAAGAGATAAACTTTTATAATTGCCTCTATCATGATAATTGCTTTTTCTTACAAAATTTTTTGTATCTTTAATAGAATAAAACGTTAAGGGACCATCGTTTAACGATATATCTTGGAGGTTAATAAACAACTTGAAATAATTCATGGTGTAGTAGTCACAATGAAAATACATATTATAATACTCATTATCTTTCTTTCGTTTTACTTTTGAATAATAACTTGTGTCTTCGATACCATAATTTCTTTTTATATAGATGTTATGAATAGCTATACCACTTCTGTAATATCTTTTTAATGCTTCTACTACATCTTTAAATCTATTGTTTAGATGATCTTTAATTTTGGCCCTCATTTCTTTACTAATTTCAAATGTCGATGAATATTCATTACTCATTTCTTCAATTTTTTTTGCATTTGGTTCTTTAATTTTTCTTGAAATAAAATTTGCAAGTTCCTTTGAATCAACGTTTGGTTTGAAATATCCCAAATCATGATAAGAACTTATTAAATTATCATTATAATCAGCTATGTTTTTTTTAAAAAAAAAGTTAAATAAATTATAGTTTAAGCTGTTTGGGTTTTTAAAAATTTTAACACCGAATGATTTATTTATTTTATCCAATAACATTGATTTTTTATACCAAAAGCAATATTTATTTCAATTAGGTAATTTATAATATCAAATATGCCTTTTTTTGGTTTTATTTGAGTTATAAAAATTTAAAATTATTTAGTACTATTATCAATAAATGTTTTCTAAAAAAAATATCAAACTGCTTACAGTTTTGGAAAGGAGCCAAAAAATAAGATTATCTTATTTTGCTTTATTTGTAATTATTATCATGTTTTTGGAGACATTTAGTTTTGGAATGTTTTATCCTTTTTTACAGTCTATAACTAACAATTCTTTGGATAAAGAATTTTTATCTTTTTTAGAATTTTTTAGTGAGAAAACGAATTCAAACTTAAGTATATCATTATTAGCGTTATCAATATTTACATTTGCAATTATACTAAAAAATATATTCTTATTTTTTTTTGAATTTTGGTCTTTAACCTTTTTAAGAGATTTAAAATTGGACTTTCAGTCAAAAATTTTAAAAGCTCATTTTAAAGATGATTACGAAAAAATATCCAATATAAAAGCATCCTTTTATATTCGAGACTTTAGTTCAACTGTAGATATATTTATTAGAAGCCTTCAGAGCACTATGATGTTAATTATTGAATTTGGAGTATTTTTAGGTCTGGTTGGTTTATTAATTTTCATACAATCCAAGGAAACAATTTTTTTAGTTATGTCTTTGGCATTAATAGCCATAATTTTTGCAATAATAGTTAAGAATATACTCAAAATTTATGGAGGAAGAAATTTACATTTAGATGAAAGAACAGTGAATAAATTGGTAGATATTTTGAATTCTACAAAAGAGATTTTGATGTCCAAAAAATCACCTATATTTATTAAGCAATATACAAAATTTCAGTTTAAAAACCTTACTATAAGAAGAACAGTAAATATGATTCAAAAATTTCCAAAATTTTTTTTTGAGGTCATAGTTGTTGTTGGATTTACTACTTATATATATTTACTAAGTTTTAACGACCAGGATATTAATAAAATAATACCTCAAATTGGAATTTTTTTTCTTGCAGTAATAAGAATTCTACCTGCAGTTTCTAAAATTATTATTCACTTCAATAAACTTAAATATGCAGAGGCTGCAGCGCTTAAAATTGCAGCTGATATAGAAAATTATAATAATTTATTTACAGATAAAAAAGGGTTGGATGATGTGACTTTTGAAAATTCAATAGAATTAAAAAAGATTTCTTTTAGTTATAAGAATCGTGAAAAAAAGATATTGGATGAAATAGATCTTAAAATTAATAAAAGAGATTATATTGGAATAATTGGTGAGTCTGGTGGAGGCAAATCTACATTGGTAGATATTGTGTCTGGATTATTAAATCCTACGAGCGGGGATATCCTCATTGATGGAAAAAAAATAAATTATCTAAATACCACGAACTGGCTTAACAGAATTGGTTATTTGACACAGAGAAATAATTTACTAGATGATACGGTTTTAACAAATGTAACACTCGAGTTTAATAAAGATAATATAGATTTGGAGTTGGTAAATGAAATCTTTAATAAAACTGGTTTGATAGATTTTGTTAAAAATCTTCCTGAGGGAATAGATACTCCTATAGGACAAAACGGCTTTGCAATATCTGGTGGTGAAAGACAAAGAATAGGCATAGCTAGACTTCTTTATGCAAAAAAAGAAATTCTAATATTTGATGAAAGTACCTCAAATTTGGACAACCAAAATAAAGAAAATATCATTTCAACAATTAATCAGTTGGCCAAAGAGAAAACGATTATAATTATATCACATGATGAAAGTGTAATAAAAAACTGTAAAATAAAATATTTGATTAAGGAAAAAAAATTAAAAAAAATTAATTAATCTTATTTAAACTTGATGGAAAATTTAATAATCATTTTTTTGTTTTTTATAACCTTTGAAACTTTTTTAATTATTGCAATAAAAATTTTAAAAAAAGATTTTAAATGGCTGCTAAATTCTGAAGATGAATTTCCACTTTTTTCAAAAAAAAAATTAAATCAATTTTATAGGGAAAGTTATGACCCAATAATTGGATGGGATAGAAAAAGAAATAAAACTGGTTTTGAAATTGGTGAAAAAAAAACATTTTTTCAAATTTCAAAAAAAGGTTATCGAGGAAAAAGTAGTTACAAAAAAACAACAATATCAGTTTTTGGTGACTCTTTTGCATTCTGCAGATATGTTAATGATAATGAAACTTGGGAAAGTTATTTAGAAAAAAAATTAAAATTTAATATACATAACTACGGGGTTGGAAATTTCGGATTAGACCAGAGTTTTCTAAAATTTTTAAAATATAAAAGGAATATCAAAAGTAAAATTGTTATTTTTAATGTAGTGCCAGAGACAATTGCAAGAATAAATTCTTACTGGAAACATTATAGAGAGTTTGGAAACATTTTAGGATTTAAACCAATTTATGAATTAAGAAATAACAAGTTAATTCTGAAAAAGGTACCTTTAAAAAGAAACTTTACTCAAAAGCAAATATACAAAGTTATTCCTAAAGTAAGAAAATTTGATACTTTTTATAAATCTAGATTTTTAAAGTATAAATTTACATTTCCATATTCATTAGTTTTTTTAAAAAATTTTCAATATTTCTCAATAATAATTTTAAATTTAATAATGGCAAAAATTACAAATAATAAAAGTTTTCACAATAATGCAGTTTCGGTAGTTTTAAAAAAAAATATCAAAGACTCTCATCTGATGTATAAAAATCCCTACTATTTTGAAAAATTAAAATCCATGATTTTTTATTTAAATGATAATTTAAAGAAAAAAAAAATTCATATGATATTAATAATTTCACCTCAATTATTGGACTTAACAGAGGGTGATTATAGTTCTGTGTCTAAATTTTACAAACAAATTGGAAAAAAAATTTCCTGCTTAGATTTATATAGTAAAATTAAAGATAAAGAATTTAAGAAATATTATTTTAAAGATATTTACGGTGGTCATTTTAATAAATTAGGAAACAAGTTTATTTCAAAAATTTTGTTTGATTACTTTAAAAATAAAAGAATTATATGATAATTTGGTTTAAAGGCATCTCAGGTGTAGGTAAAAGTACCTTAGGTGAATTTTTTTATAAAGTAAAAAAAAAAAAAATTAAAAATTTAATACATATAGACGGAGATAGCTTCAGAAAACTTTTTAAAAATGATTTGGGTTATAGTTTAAAAGATCGAAATAAAAATGCTGAAAGAATTTGTACTTTTGTAAAATTTTTACAGTCGCAAAAGATAAATGTTATTGTATCAGCAAATCTTACATCAAAAAAATATCAAATATTAGCTAAAAAAATTTATCGAAATTATTTGAGCATATATATAGAAAGTAAATTATCTAATTTAAAAAGTAGGGACAAAAAAAATATTTACAAAAATAAAAAAAATATTGTTGGTTTAAATATAAAGTTCGATAAACCTAAGAATTCAGATCTTTATATCACAAACGATAGCACAAAAAAAAAGTTTCTCAAAAATATAAAATTAATTGAAAAATTAATTAGAAGAAAAAAAATAGTTTACGATTAAATACTTAAATTATTTATTGTAAAATTTTAATTGTAGATTGTTATATTTTCCCAAAATAGGATCGTTTAAATAAAAAATGTGCTGATCAGTTTCTCTGTCATTATAATATTCCCAGTTTCTACTAAAATTATCTCTCAAGAACTTGGCATTTGCTGCACGACCATCACACACAATTATTGTACCTGGGGTATAAAAATACTCTAGTTTTAAAATATCACAATTCATTGGCATCATATCTAAGTGGGCAAGATTTATTCCATTTATATGCTTTTTGATATTAAATTGATTTGGTCCATCTAAATAAATAAAGTCGGGATTGCAAAGGGGTAATTTTTTATACTGAGTGCATATTCTATCATTGTATAAAGTCATCTCGACATCAGTTAATGAAAAATTAATTTTAGTTGGTTTTTTGACTTTTAATAATTTATTAAATTTTGTTATTCTATTTCTTGATATATTTAAAAATTTTTTCTCGTTTTCTATAACGAATAATTCGAATGGATTATTCCTTCTTAATTTTTTTAAGTCATTTGAATATTTAGTTTTTAATTCGTTCAAGGCAAAACTAAAAATTAAACTTGACCAGCCTGATCCAAATTCACAAATGGTAGTTCTTTTATTTAAAACTATATATTGGTATAAGTTGTACAAGTCATCTAATTCTGGAGGTGTTGGATTTGGAGATAATTTTGGGTTAACAGGTTCTATTGGTGCGTTTTTACTTAAGTCTACTAATAATTTAAGTCCTTTTTTAGTAAAAAAATTTTCAATGAATTTTTTACTTTTTTTTGCTGGGAATTTTATTTTCATGAATAATTTTTCTCTTATTACTTTAAATTTGAATGTTTTACAATATAATTAGCTTTTTAAAAATTTAATTTATTTTAAATAAAAAATTTAGTTATAAATTGAAAATTTTTTTCTTTAGATTTGTTTTCTTAATGAATTTAATGCTATTAAGAGCATTTTTAAAAATTCATTGATTAAAACAGTATTTGATGTAAAAAAGTCTCTAAATAAATGGATAAGACATTCATAATATCTGAAATTGGAATTAATCACAATGGCGATTTAAATATTGCAAAAAAGATGATTGAACAATCAAAAAAATGTGGTGCCGATGCAGTTAAGTTTCAAAAAAGAACGATCAAATTAGTTTACTCTGAGGAACAGCTAAAAAAACCAAGAACAAGCCCTTGGGGTAAAACTGAAAGAGAGCAAAAAGAAGGTTTAGAATTCAGCAAGGATGAATATATTGAAATAGATAAATTTTGTAAAAAGCTGAATATTGAATGGTTTGCTTCAGCTTGGGATTTGGAAAGCCTAAAATTCTTAGATTTTTTTGATTTAAAATATCATAAAGTTGCATCAGCTATGATTATCGACGAAGATTTTTTAAATGAATTATCAAAAAGACAAAAATACACATTCATTAGTACAGGAATGTGTGATTTTAAAATGATTGATAAAGCGGTAGAAATTTTCAAAAAAAATAAATGTAATTTTGAATTAATGCATTGTATTTCAAAATATCCATTCGATAATAAACACGCAAATTTAAGTATGATAGATATACTTAGAAAAAGATATAATTGTAAAGTTGGTTATTCTGGACATGAAAAAAGTGGAAAATTAATCTCTTTAGCGTCTATATGTTTGGGTGCTACATCATTAGAGAGACACTTAACTCTGGATAGAACAATGTATGGAACTGATCAAGCAGCTTCCATAACACCAAAGACGTTTAATGAATTAATTGAAGAAGTTAGAGTAATAGAAAGTGTAATAGGTGACAATAAAGAAAAAAAAATATTAGATATCGAAATTCCTGTAGCTGAAAAATTAAGAGCACATATTAAAAACAGTTAATGATTGTCGCTATACCTATAGAAGTAAAAGAACGAGAACTATATCCTAAACTGTTAATTTGCTACTACCTTTTAAAATTTAACTCTAAAATTAAGATTCTACTTACAAAATCAAGTATTTTATTAAATAAAAAAATTAAAAAAAAAAATTTAATATATTTTGAAAAAAGTCTATCGAAACACAAAATTGAAAACCATAAGGAATTTTTAAAAAATAATTTTATTGTTTCGTTAGACGAAGAAGGCCCATTTTATCATTGGTCTAATATATTAAAAGATAACAGGATTAATTTAAAAACTATCGACAATAAAAATTTTAAATTTTTTTTTCTATGGGGGGAAAATGAAAAAAAATTTTTTAAAAAAGATATATTTAATAAAAACAAAAATAAAATTGTTTCTGTTGGGCATCCAAAATTTGATTTTCTTATAAAAAAAAATCATTCATTTTTTAAAAAAGAGTTAGACTTTATAAAAAAAAAATACAAAAAATTAATTTTTATTAGTAGTAGTTTTTTTATAGACTCTATTATGGATGAAAGAATATATAAAATTTATTTAGAAAAAACTCAAAGTGGGAAGAAAATTGATGAAAAATTTTCTAAAGATTTAAATGATACCGGAAATTATTTTGATTTAATTAATTTAAGTGTTGAAATTGCGAAAAAATTTTCAGATCATAATATTGTTTTTCGACCACACCCTCGTCAAGACATAGATAAAGTAAAATCTAGATTTAGTGAAATTCCAAAAAATTTACATATTTTATTTAAATATACGTCAACTCCATGGATAATCGCATCCAAATTTTATATCCATTCACATTGTACTACAGTTCATGAAGCTTATTTTTTAAAAAAAAAAATATATTGTTTGCGTCCTAATTTAAATATTTCATACAAAAAGCATTTGACAGAATATGGTAATTTCTTTCAAAATAAAAAATTTCTTATAAATGACTTATCAAAAGAAATTTCTAAATCTAAATCATCAAAAAAAAATATAATTAATCAGAAAATTATAAAATTTTCTCCACATGAAGAGTCTTCGAAATCAATTGCTACCAAAATTATTAAAAATTTTAGAAATATTCGGTCTGAAATTGTATTAGAAAACTCTAAAAAAAAAAATTACTTAAAATATTTTAGGGATTATATGCTATCTAATTTAAAAAAAATAATATATTTACGTTTCAGAAATTTATATTTATTTTTGTTTAAATATTCATTTATCAGTGCAAAATATATATTTACTAAGGATTACAAAGTAAATAAAATTAAATCTTTAGACAAAAAAGATATTTTAGACTTTTTTAAAAAAATTAACAAAGGAAGAATTAGAGTGGATTGTAAAAAGATAAATGAAGATATATTTGAAATTAAATGCAAATGAAAAGAAAAAGTCAACACATTGCTATTATACCAGCAAGAAAAAATAGCGTCGGATTTCCAAAAAAAAATAGAAAATTTTTTTTTTATACTAAAAAATTTCTAAAAAAAATTTATTGGTTTGATAAAATTTATATCTCGTCAGATGATGAGTGGTTTAAAAAACACTCCAATAATAATTACGAATTTATAAAAAGAAGTAAAAAACTGTCAGGTCATAAAATTTCAATAAAAAAAGTCATGGAAGATACAATTAAAAAGAAAAATATTGACTCAAAAGTTATTATTTGGCTTATATATATTCCATTAATACCAAAATCAAAAAAACTATTTGAAAAAACCAAAAAAATCATCGAAAATAAGAATGTAAAAAGTGTCTGCGGTTTTACTAAAGTTAAAACACACCCTTTTCAAAGCTGGTATAAAAAAAAAAATAAAATATACCAGTACTGTAAAAACAATATTTTTAGAAGACAAGACATGCCAGCCGCTTTTACCTACAATCATGTTGTTTGCGCATTTAAATCTAAAGAATTAAAAAAGTTAAATGACGAATTGTTGAATTATAATACAAAGCCAATAATGATTAATAACGAAATTAAAGAAATAGACTGATATGAAAAATATAATTATAGCAGGTGGAAATGGTTTCTTAGGCAAGCAATTTGCAGACTTTTTAATTCAAAAAAAAATTATAATGTTCATATTATTGATTTAAGAAAAAATTCTGAAAAGAAAAAAAATCTTTTTCAGTATAAATGCAATGTTTTAAATGAAAAAAGTTTTAGTAAATTAATTAAAAGTATTAAAAAAAAATTCAAATCAATTGATGTTTTAATTAATTGTATTGCTAAAGATTATAGTCCTAATTTAAAAAATAATTTTTCTTTTGAAAATTTAAATATTAAAATGTTTAAAAAAGATATGGAAATTAGTGTTTTATCATCTGTTATTACATCAAAGCATGTGTCAAATATTATGATTAAACAAAAAAAAGGAAATATATTAAATATTGGTTCTGATTTAAGTTTTATTTCACCTAATCAGAATATTTACAATAATTTTGTGAAACCAGTTAGTTACTCAATTGCAAAACATGGTATTATAGGTTTGACTAAATATCTCTCTACTTATCTCGCTGAATACAACATTAGATGTAATGCATTATGCCCTGGGGGCATATATAAAAATCACAACAAAAAGTTTGTAAAAAATTTAAGTAAATTAATACCTATGAATAGAATGGCCAAAATTGATGAACTTAATAAAGCGATGTTCTTTCTAATTTCGGATGATTCATCATACGTAACTGGCCATAGCCTTATTGTGGATGGAGGTAGAACAATTTGGTAGAAAAAATTAAAATTAACAACTCAAAGAAACTTTTAAATATCGCAAAAAAAATAATCCCTACTGGAGGTCAAACCTTCAGTAAAGGTACGCACTCTTTTTCAGAGAAATTTTCTCCCTCCCATGCGTATAAAGGTAAAGGAAACAAAATATATGATGTTGATAATAATAAGTTTTTAGACTTTGTAATGGGTGCTCAACCCCTCATATTAGGATATTCAGATCCTGATGTTAATAAAGCCGTCAACAATCAATTAAAACTTGGTTCAACTTTTAGTCTTGCAAACAAACTTGAAATAGATGTTGCCCAGCTTTTAAACCGGTTAGTACCATCTTCTGAGCAGGTTCGTTTTGGAAAAAATGGAGCCGATGCAAATACTGCAGCAGTCAAAATAGCAAGAGCCTATACGAAAAAAGAACATATTGCTTTTTGTGGTTATCATGGATGGCATGATTGGTTTATATCAACAACTGATAAAAACTTAGGTATTCCAAAATTTAATGAAAAACTTGCTCATCCTTTTAGTTTTAATGATTTAGAGAGTTTAAAAAAAATCTTTAAAAAATACAAAGGTAAGATTGCATGTGTAATAATGGAACCAGTAACTGTTTCGAGTCCTAAGTGTATGTATAAAACAAAATGTCAATTGAGATGTTATAAATATTGTAAAAATAATTTTTTAAAAGAAGTGAAAAAGATCTGTATAAAAAATAAAAGTCTATTAATTTTTGACGAAGTTGTTACTGGATTTAGATATTCTTTAGGAGGAGCCCAAAAATTATACGGTGTTACCCCTGACATTTCTTGCTTTGCTAAAGCTATATCAAATGGAATACCTTTATCTGCAGTTGTCGGTAGAAAAAAATATATGAAATTATTTAATAATGTTTTTTTTTCCTTTACATATGGCGGGGAGTGCCTTGGATTAGCGGCAGCAAAAGCTTGTATAAATAAGCTCATTAAAAAAAGAGTGCTTGATAAAATTTATATCAATGGTGAAATATTTAAGAATAAATTAAATAAATTAATTAAATTTTATAGATTGGAAGACTTTTTTTATTGTGACGGTCATCCATCAAGAACTGTTTTAACAATTAAATCAAACAAGATTTTTAAGTTTCCATTAGTAACAAAAACATTTATTCAACAAGAACTTCTTAAACATGGGGTTTTATGGAGTGGGTATCATTGCATTACATACACCTTTAATAAAAAGGATATAAAACATGTCCTATCAGCTTACGAAAAAACTTTTAGAAAAATAATAGATATCAAAAATAAAAATCAAAATTTGAAAAAATATATTAAAGGTAATTTATTAAAAAAAGTATTTACAAGAGTCGCTGATTTTCAGGCGGCATCTCTTAAGACATATAATAAATGAGAAAATTGGGTTTCATGCAAGGTAGATTAGTTCCTGATGAAAATAATAAAATTCAGTCATTTCCATGGAAAAACTGGAAAAAAGAATTTCAATTAGCAAAAAAATTAAATCTTAAAATTATGGAATGGACTATCGATTATAAAAAATTTAAAGAAAACCCTATTAATAGTTATAAGGGAAGAGAAATAATCAAAAAATTGTCTAAAAAAAATAATTTAAAAATTAATAGTATTACTTGTGATTTTTTCATGCAGTACCCATATTTTATTTCTAGAAATAATCAAACTTTTGATAAACTTAAGATATTAATTGATAATGCGTCTAAACTTAAAATTAAATTCTTGGTTTTACCGCTAGTAGACAATGGCAGTATAAAAAATCTTTATTACGAAAAAAAATTCATTAATAAAACACTTAAGTTGAATAAAAACTTAAAAAAGAAAAAAATGTATATAATTTTTGAGTCCGATTATAGTCCAAAAAAACTTTTAAAATTCATCAAAAAATTTCCAGAAAATATTTATGGTATTAACTATGATGTAGGAAATAGCGCAGGTCTTAAAATAAACATTAACGATGAATTTTTATATTTTAAAAGAGTGTTCAACATTCATTTAAAAGATAAAAAACACAATGTGTCTGTAAATTTGGGTACTGGCACAGCCCAATTTAAAGAGTTATTCAATTATTGTAAAAAAATTAATTATAAAGGAAACTTTATTTTACAAACTGCTAGAGATAAAGACAACTTAAAGATTATAAAGAAGAATATTAAGTTTTTGGAAAAATATATGTAAGAAAATTTAGAAAAATTTTTTAATAGATTTTTTCAATTAATTATTTTATTTAAATTTTTACTTTTTTACCAGTTTTTGCACTTTTTAATATTGCATTTAAAATTTTCATAGAAGTAAAGCCGTCATAAATATTTACTTTTGGTTTAGCTTTTTTTTTAACTACATCACAAAAATGATCTATTTGATTTGTTAGAGTTTTATTGCTAAATTGTATACTTTCTTTTTTGTTTGAAATCTTTTTCCACCAACTCCTTTTGGATTTATAATTCCATAAACTTATGTTTGGAAATTGAATCGAGCCTTTAGTTCCGCCAATATAATATGCCGACTGACTAGTTTTTGGATAAACAGGATTCTCTCCAGCTGTTAGTTCATAACTCCATGGTGCAACAATAGTATCTGAAAGATTCAGTGTACATAATGCACCTGAATAAAATGTTAAATTTACACTAGCTGTGTCCTCTACTTCAAATCTTCTTGTAGAATTTGATGTAAATGCTTGAACAAATTTAACTGATCCGAGTAGATAACAAATTAAATCTATATCATGGACTAGATTAATTGCTAGAGGCCCCCCTCCTTTTTTTATTCTCCATTTATAATTGTAATATTCTTTATGTTTATAGAACCAACACATAATATTAGCTGAAACAATTTTTCCTAATTTACCACTTTCAATTTGATGTTTTACTTTTGTTACATTTGAGTTGTATCGTCTATGGAATCCTATGAGAAGAGGAGTATTATTAGTTTTATAACAATCTAAAATTTTTTTAGCAGAAGTAAAACTATCTGATATAGGCTTCTCTAAAAGAACAGGGATTTTTGATTTGAGAAAACTAATTGTATTAATTTTATGTAATTGATTTGGTGTTGCTACAATTGCAGCATCAGGTTTATTTTTTATCAATAATTCTTTGATATTTTTAAATAAAGGCACATTAAACTTTTTTGATAAGTACGTGCTGTTATTATTTACAGTCACTATGGAGTGCAATAAAGCTTTTTTTGATTTTTTAATTGCCTTAATATGTTGCTGACCCATTAAACCCGCACCAACAACTGAGATTTTAATTTTCATTCTTACAATATAATATTATTAGTTTCTTTAACTTTAACAATTAAAAATTTTTTAAAAGATAAATTATAACTCAATAAACACTTGTTATATCTAAAAAAGATTTCAGTAATTTGTTAAACAAATTTTAATATTTTACATAATTGTTGTATTTATTAATAAAATAAATTATAGATATGTTGTTATATTGATAAACACAAAATATCAGTTTTATATTAAAAAGAAGTAATTTTTTTAAAACCTTTATGAAAAAAATAGATGAGTATTTTGATAAAACATCAAAAATAATCAGAAAATTAAAAAAAGAAAAAGAAAAAATATTAAATATCAAAAATAAAATACTTCAAGCTGATAAGAAAAATCAAAAAATTTTTGTAGTTGGAAACGGTGGTTCTGCGGCGGACTCAGATCATTTTGCTGGGGAACTAATATGTACTTTTGACAAAAAAAAAAGAAGACCTTTTGAAGTTTATAGTCTCAACCAGAACAGTGCAGCTTTGACTGCGTGGTCCAATGACTTTAATTATGAAACATACTTAGAAAGGTGTTTGAAAGCATATTCAAAAAAAAATGATATTTTGATTTGTCTTACCACAAGTGGTGGAAACTTAAAAAAAAAACAATCAAAAAATTTAATTAAAGCTGTCAATTACGCAAAAAAAAATAAAGTCTTAGTAATATCATTAACAGGTAGAACGGGTGGGTATGTAAAAAGCAAATCTGACATTAATATCAATATTGAGTCTAATGTGACAAGCTATATTCAAGAGGCACATATGAGTATTTTACACTGTATCTGTATGCTGTTAGAAAACGAAAAATAAAATCTACTGACAAAAATTCAAAATGAAAAAATACGACTTGAACGACATTTTTAAATCTTTTAAGAAAATTGGTTTAAAAAGAGGGGATTTAATTTTTTTAAACTCTGAACTTTATAAATTAGGTTTATATAAAGACACAAGAGAAAGAAATATTTTTGATGTATTTTATAAATCTTTAAGAAAAGTTATTGGAAACTCGGGCACGATTTGTCTAAATACATTTACATTTAACACTTTAAGAAAAGGTGAAAAATTCATTTACGAAAACAAAAAGAGTACTAGTGGAGGATTTTCAAATTATTTATTGAGTAAAAATAAAGTTATAAGAAGTAAACATCCAGTTTATTCTATAAGCGCAATAGGACCAAAAGCCAAAGAAATTTGTTTAAATAATTCATTAAATAATTTTGGATTCAATTCTCCGTACGACAAATTTGTACGACTTAAAGGAAAAGTTTTGAATTTGGGCATGGATCCATGGAGAAATCCATATAATCATGTTGCTGAATTTATGATTGGTGTTCCATATTTTTATAACAAATTTACAAATGTGAAATATAGAGAAAAAGGAGTAAATAAAAAATATACCTTTTCTACTTTTGTAAGATATTTAAATTTCAACAAAATTGATGATTTTTCAAAACTAAAAAGAAAACTATTAAAAAAAAAAATTATTAAAAAAAGTAAAATTGGTAGTGGATATATATATTTAGTAAATTCAAAAGAATATTTAGATACTTGCTTGGAATTGCTTTCTAACGACCAATTTGCCTTGATAAAAAAAAAGTACTTTTTAGAAAAAAATAGGAAATAATAGAATTTTATTTAAATGAAAAAGAGAAAGGGAAATATTAATAAAGGCAGAGAATGGGTCGAAAAAATTTTAATCAATATTAACCCTGAAATTAGAAATATTATAAAAAAAGAAAATTACAATTTAATCAACGATGGATACGTTGATTCATTAATGATTTTAAGATTATTATTTGAAATTGAAAAAAAATTTAAAAAAAAAATAAATCCTTCAAAAATAAGTAGAGAAAATTTCTCCAGTGTAGAAAATATTATGAAACTTTTAAAAAAGTGACCGATGAAAAAAAATATTGAGTTAACTATAATTATTCCAATCCTTAATTTTAAGAAAAAAAATTTATCAAAATTTTTAATGAATTTAAAATTACTAAAGAAAAAAGATTTACATAACATTATAGAAATACTTATAATTAATAATAAAAAAGGTAAAAATGAAAATAAAATTTTAGAGAATTATGTAAAAAAAAAATTAAATATAAATATTTTAAATTTTAAAAGAGAGGGAAATCCTGGATTGGTAAGAAATTATGGGCTTAAAAAATCTAGAGGTAAAAATATATTATTTCTGGATTTTGATGACAAATTGGATGTTAAAAATTTATTAAATTTAGTTAACAGTTTAAAAAACTCCTATGACATCTTTATTTTTAAATATCAACATAACACTTGGCACAATAATAACCTGCACAAAGATAAAATTTCAAAATTTAAAATAATTAAAAATATTTTAAAAAGAGAATATGACGAGTCCCCAAATTATTATATATTTAAAAAGAAATTTTTAATTAAAAATAAAATTTTATTTAGTCGTGGTTTTTACGAAGATAGAATTTTTATTTTAAAATGCTTCGTTTATGCAAAAATTATAAAGAAAACTGTCAAATTAATTTATACTAAAATTTATAGAAAAAAATCAATAACTAATACAATTTCAAATAAACATATCGTTGATTTTATTAATTCAAGTATTAACAAATATCTTTTTATAAAAAGATTAAAAAGAAAAAGTTTATTTGATGATTTACAGTATGGACTTAGAGGAGATTTCAACCAAATATTAAAAAAGTCTTCGTCTTTCGAAAATAATTCTTATAGAAATTTTATAAAAAAATGTTACAGTAAAATAATAGGTAAAAATTTTTTACCTAAAACTAAAATTGACTTAAAAATTAAAAATATTTTGACTAATGAAAAAACCTAAATATATTTCATGCAAAGATTTGGAAAAATCTCTTTTTTTAGCACCAAGTGAATTGAGAGCATGTTGTCAAAGATTTTTTCACAATGGTAAAATGAGAGGAGATGCAAATTTAATTAAAATTGAAAAAAATGAATCTCCCACAATCAAAGAAATTGTAAAAGCAAGAGAAAAAATATTTAGTGAAATTCAAAATAAAAAATCTGAAAGCTGTACTGGTTGTCATCATTTGTATGAAACAGATAATAAACCAAATTTTAATACAGGTATTACTTATTTATCTGTAGAACAACATACATTTTGTAATTTAAGATGTTCTTATTGTAGCGATATGTTCTATGGTGGGAAAAAACCAAATTACAACGTCACTAATTTTGTAAAAACTTTAAGTCAAGAAGGTTATTTTAAAAACTTACAGCAAGTAGTATGGGGAGGTGGAGAGCCAACACTTGATAAGTCTTTTGAAATTTTAGTAAAAGAAATAAATTCCCATACAAATCCAGAAATTTATCACAGAATTTTTACAAATTCAGTTAGATACAGTCCTGCGCTTGCAAAATTTTTAAAAGAAGGACTTGTGAAAATTGTAACAAGTGTAGATGCTGGTACCGAGGAGACTTTTAAAAAAGTTAGAGGTAGATCCAAATTTCATGAAGTTTTTCAAAATTTAAAAGAATACTCTAAGATTAACTCAAATAAAGTTACTATTAAATACATACTAACAGATGAAAATAAGGAAGAAAATGAATTAGATAATTTTGTTAATACATGCGTTCAGTATGATCTACAAAATTGTGCCTTCCAAATTAGTATGGATTATAAGTCTGAAGAAATCGAATTAGATACTATAAAGAAAATATCATTCTTAGTTGGTCAATTAAAAAAAAGTAACATTAAAAAAATTTTTTGTGATGATCATATAGCTAGAAGATTTAAAACTCTTAGTGTAGAACAGAAAACTGAACTAGAGAAGTATGTGGAACAAAAAAATATAAAACATGTAATAATAAATAATCAAAATATTAAAAACATTAATATTTATGGAATGGGTAAAATTGCTGAAAATATCATTAGTAAAACAAATTTTTTAAAGATGTTTGATAAAGTCAATCTTTATGACTCTGATTCAAAAAAAATTGGCTCTAAGATAGATAAATATGTAATTCAAAATCCAGAATTTATAAATAACAATGACGATAAAATTATTATTTTAACTGCTCAAACATATAGCGATATTTATGAAAATCTTATGAAAATGAAAATTAATGAAAATAGAGTTGTAACTGGACTAATAATTTAATTTTTTAAGATAGATTTCTTTTATTTTTAATTTATCGATTTTTTGACTAGGTGTTTTGGGAAATTTGGTGATTAATTTGATTTCATTTGGAAGTTGGAATGTAGAAAGTTTTTTCATACATATATTTCGTACATACTCATAACTTAGAAATTTTTTTTTTTTTACAAATAGAATTATTTTTGTGGATGATTCTTCTGTAATAGGAATAATTGCTACTTCGTCAAATTTACTATTTTGAAGTAAAATATTTTCAATATCTTCAGGATAAATATTTAATCCAGACCTTTTAATAATATTTTTTTTTCTTCCAGAGTAAAATAAGTAATTATCTTTATCCAAATAACCTAAATCTCCTGTTTTAAAATAGCCTCTAAAATAGGCTTTATTTGTCAAATTATCTGGTCCCAAATATCCTTTAAATTTAGCAGGTGTTTTACAAAGTATCTCTCCAATCTGGCCACTTGACAAAAATTTTTTATTTTCTGATAGGATTTTTATAGATATTTTCTTATCATAAGTCCTTCCAACAGAAATTGAATCTTTGTTTTTTTTATTTAGCTTTATGTATGTTATTGTCCCAACTTCTGCTGCGCCATACATTTCAAATAAAGTTATATTTCTATTAATAATTTTTTTTTTGGTTGTATCAAATAGTTTCGATGATGCAGATAACAATCCTTTTTTCAAAGAAAGTTTTTTGTGTTTATTGTTATTACTAAACAAAATATCTATTTGGGGTGGCACTAATGCCGAAAATGTCACTTTATATTTTTTAACAAAATCAAAATAAAGATCTGGATAAAATTTTCTCATTATAATGCAAGTTGCCCCAGTCAACAAGGATGTAAATAACATTCTCATACCTAAAGATGTTGAGATTGGTGATGTAAGAATTAGCGTATCAGAACTATCTATATTAAATAACTTTTTAAATAATTTATATCTAATAATTTTATTATTTTGAGTAAATATTATTGGTTTAGGTGAAGAGGTTGATCCAGATGTCATTGATATTATGTAATTTTTGTTGGTAGATATATTTTTTTTAAAATACTTTTTATAGTTATCTTTTTTTTGAATAGAGTCATCAAAATCTTTTTTATTTGTTTCAATAACAATTTTAATTTGCTTTATATTTTTAAAAAATTTGATATGTGCTGAGTTTCCAATAATACAGTTTGCATTTGTTATTTTGATAAAATTTTTTACTTGCTCAGGGTTATAACTTGTCCCTATAGGGATTACTGTAATATTTAAATATGATGCTGCAAATAAAGTTAAAATATGGAAAATCGAATTATCTTCAAGAATTAATATTTTACTTTTATGATCAATTCCACTTTTTTTAAAAAATGAAATCATTTTAATAATCTTATCTGTAAGATTTTCAAAAGAATATTCTTCTTTATCAATCAAAAGTGCGATTTTATTACGATTTTTAATTTTTTGTTTTATTAGTAAGTTAAATATGTTCATTTTTTTAAACAAAAACATCTTTTTTTTTTAG
>MDTA01113436.1_pt1 | contig 21081 bp, 24 predicted proteins | sample 811151 | NCBI WGS metagenome assembly MDTA01 (sample SAMN05326648, study PRJNA326480) | marine metagenome | isolation source: seawater | place: Indian Ocean: South | collected 2010 | reverse complement strand
TGCTCTTACAAGAGAAATTACATTACTTGCTAATTTAGGTTATGAAAAAAAAATTACAGACAATGGAAAATTTACTGCTGGTATTTCTGCAAAAACAACTAATCAGGATACTAAAAGCTTAAGCGGAAATTTTGGATTTAAACTAAACTTTTAATTTAGACTTATCGCAATTCTTTATCCACATTCAACTTAAAAGAGTCTTAAGATTAATGTACGAATCGATTAAATTATACTTAAGGGCAGTGGAGGGAGACTGAAGCTGCCTTTACTATCTGAAAAAGTAATAATAATATCTCCTAAACTTTGTATAGTATTTAGAATCTTTGTAATTTTTAAAGAAAAATTTAAAGTAGTTTTTTGATTGATTTGCAAATAGATCATAAAAATATTCGATACCCATTCTTTTTGCGTACTCCTTCTCGTATTGCATTAACTCGTCCTTTGTATACGCCAATCCATTATCCCCGTATTTAGGCACTATATTATTAAAATTTATAATTGGATCGTATAAACTACTTAAATTATGTAGTTGAGTTTTCATAAAATTTCCAATGAGCAAATCATCAAAAATACTATACTTACACGCTTCAACTAAACTGTTTCTAGGAAGTTCAAATGTAATTCCTCTATCAATTGGACCTCTCATTTTTAGATTGAAATCTTTTTTACCTACTATGAAATTTATAAAACCAACTTTGTCCTGAAGTTCCTCAAATTTGTCAAAGTACTCTTGTATAATCTTTTTATCCTCAGTTTCTAGAATATCGCTCCAATTATCCTTGAAGTCCTTGGATTTTTTTATCAATAATTTTTTCTTTTTAAGAGGTAAGCTTGTAATATCTCCATCTTTTTCGCTATTTATAAACGCAAAAGGTTCAACAAAATTTATATCTTTATGAACACCGTTTTTGTATTCGTTCATAGGTGTTACATATTTATTCGCCCAAACGGAATCCTCTCTTTGATACTCATGAAAAGAACTAAAAGGTATTACGTAGTTAGCAGAAAATAATTTTGCAATTAAAGATAAGTAGTCACCAACAGGATGTTTTTTTGCCGCAAGAGGCTCAATAAAATTATTATCTTTATCATAAAAATTAATCATATCAGCATCTCCCCAACCACTTATTGAGAGTAGAAATTTTCTCTTGAAGTTTTTAACAACTTTTTTTATGAATCTATGATTCATTGGTCCAGCATCATTTAAATTTATAAAAATATCGTTATTTATTTTGATTATTAAAATTGTATCCTGAATTTTAGTACTCACACTCATTACAGAAACATTTTTAGATAAATCGGTCCAAACTCTTTCTTCTAAAACTTTTACATTAAAACCTTGAGATTTAAGATCATTATACATTCTCTTTCCAACATGATCACCTAAGATAATTGTATTGTTTTTAAATTTATGTACAGAGTCAGGATTTAAGTGATCAGGATGACCATGAGAAAAAAAAATATATTTAGACGATAATATATCCTGATTAATCTTCTCAGGAATATCATATGGTAAATACCAACTTCCAAAATAGGCATAATGATCTAAGCCAAGCCATGGATCAGTTGCTAAAATAGGTTTCTTATCGTAAGCAATAACAGTAGCATTTCCAATTGTTTGTGCGCCAATCATATTTAAATAATTTTAATACATGCTTGCCTTGTTCCAAATGCGATATATTTGAATTTGTTTTCTGCTATTTCTTCTTTGAAAGCTTTAAATTCGTATTTTTCCCAGTTAGGAAAACCATAGAATTCATCAAATAAAATGATCGTACCAGGTTGTAATAAATTTTTTATCAATTTTAAAACAATCGAAGTCGACTTGTATGTGTCAAGGTCAAAATGTATGAATGCTATCTTTTTTGAATTATTCGATAAAAAATTTTTTAAAGTATCCTCAACCCAACCGTCGATCAATTTTACATTATTTTCTACTTTTGGTTTTTTACCTTTTAAATCAAAAGTCCCTGGGGGGTTAAATTCTTCTGTCATCCACTCATCTCGTAATCCCTTGAAAGAATCAAAACCAAGAATTTCAGCATTTCTTTTTTTCAAATTTTTTGCAAAAAGATTTATTGAGTCACCTTTAAAAACACCAAATTCTAAAAATAAGTTTTCTTTATCAAATTTTTTAATGGCTTCATTAATTGCAAATTCTCTTATTGAATTATCATCAGCAAATACAAAAGATTCTTTAAAATGATCTTTAAATATGTCATAGCAATTTTTTGAAACTTCTTGGAAATATATATCAGCTGGTGAAGCAGGCTGGAGTTTTACTTTTAATTTGTTATTAAAAAATAAGATTAATTTTGATAATATCTTAAGTAAAAAATTTTTTATCATTTTACTCTCTTAATTTTTTTAAGTTTTAAGTTTGCCGTTTTTTCTATTCTATTTAAAGTATTATCTATATCCATAATTACTGTTTTTTTAAATGGCCCATAAGCATGTATTAACTTTTTTTTTGATAATGCAACAGCTACGTGTCCTTTCCAATACAAAATATCATTTTTCTTAATTTTATCTAATTTAATATCTTTCTTGAAGTAAACAATTTGATCTTTTGCATCCCTTGGACAGAAACAATTGTTAAAATTTAAACAAATTTGTACCAACGCTGAACAATCGATGCCTTTAAAAGATTTCCCGCCCCATTTATATTTTATATTTTTAAAAAGAAGAATTTTTTTAAAGATATCCTTCTCTTTAAATTTTAAAGGTTTTACGTTTTTTCTATCAATCCAGCCTTTTTCAAATCTTAAAAAATTATTTTTTTTTTTACTGATTTTAAATTTTGAGCCGAATGATAATTCACTTATTTTTTTTTTCTTATTTGGAAATTTGTAGATATTTGCCTTAAGGACACTTACTTTATGAGTTGGAATTAAATAATCAGAGTAGTGTCTATTTTGAAGATAGCCTTTGTAACTATCCTCTTTAATTTTAATTTGAAGCCATTTACTAGTTTTTTTATAAATTTGAAAACTTTCACCATATAATATTTGTGTAACCACTTCAGATTTTTTATAAGGGCTTTTATAAATATTTAAAACAGGGTAATTATTTGTAAAATATTTAGTCATTTAATTTCAATTTATCTTTTATCAAATATAGAAAGATAAGAGATGGTATTACCATTAATGCTGTAATAATAAAAAATATTCCCCAATCTCCATTTAACCAGTCAACTAAAGCCCCGGATGAGGCAGCTAAAGTTGTTCTTCCAGCAGTCCCAATAGACGCCAGAAGAGCGTATTGCGTAGCTGTATAAGTTCTATCAACTAGCATTGAAATAAAGGCTACAAAAGCTACTGTAGCAAATGCAGCTGCCATATCGTCAAATATTACTGCTATTGCAAATAATAATTCAGATTTTCCATACCAAGCAAGTAAGGAGAAAAGTAAATTAGTTGAAGCCATTAATATTCCAGATAGAAACATTGCTTTTATAACACCAGATCTAATTGCAAATAATCCTCCTATTAATGTAAAAATTACAGTAGTTACCCATCCGAGTCCTTTAGAATAGAGAGCAATATCAGATTTTGTAAATCCAATTTCTTTATAAAAAATTACTGACATTCTTCCCAAGAATGCCTCACCAATTTTGAAAAGAAAAACGAAACCTAAAATTGCTAATGCAATATTAAAACCATTTTTTTTAAAAAAACTGATCACGGGGCCGACTATTGTTCCTGTTAACCAAACAACAGATTTCGTTACTATATTTGTAACTCCAAGTTTATTTTGAATCATTTGGTCTGTTTGCCTTTGGTTTTCCTTTCTATCTGATAGCTGAGATTCTTTCACAAACATAAGACCAATATTGCATGCTATTATTACTATTCCTAAAACTAAAAAAGTTAATTGCCAGTAATTTTGAAAACCTAAACTTTGAAAAAAATCGGCAGAATTGAGTGCTACAACACCTCCTAACTTATATCCTGTCCACCAACCCACGACTGCCATAGCAGCACCTGCTTGCATCGATTTGCCTTCATTTTCTCCAATTTGTTCAATCCGCAAAGCATCAACTGTTATATCTTGAGTAGCTGAAGCTATAGCTATTATTAAGCCTACGCTTATGACCAATGCTAAATTTGCAGTAGGATTGATGAAGCTCCAGAGAACTAAGCTCAAAAGAATTATAATTTGCATAGTCACAATCCATCCTCTTCTGTGACCTATCTTATTTGTTAACCATGGTATTCTCACCCTGTCTATTATTGGCGCCCAAAGATAGTTAAAAGCGTATACTGCAAAAATTAAGCCAGCCCAACCTATTGTACTTCTGCTTAAACCATCTTCTTTAAGCCAGAGACTTAAACTGCTTCCAATTATTACCCAGGGAAAACCACTAATAGCCCCAAGAAGAAGTATTTTTAACATTCTCTTATCAAAATAAACTTTGAAAGTTTCAGAGAGAGATTGCTTTTTATAAATTTCCATAACTAATTTCTCCAAAAAGATGGAAAGAATAAAACCAATACCGCAAAAAGCTCTAATCTGCCTAGCAACATTCCAGCAGACAAGATCCATTTAGATAAATTGGGTATATCTTTATAGTTTCCGTTAGGACCAATAATATCACCTAAGCCAGGTCCAACATTTGAAATTGAACTTGCCGCTCCTGAAATTGAAGTAATAAAATCTAAACCACTAATTGAAAGAAGTATTGATATGATGAGAAATATAAATAAAAATGTAAAAATAAATATAATTACAGAATTAATAAAATTATCTGAAATTTTTTGATTATTATATTTACTTATTATTACGCTGTTTGGATAAATAAGTTTTTTTATTTGATTTTTTAGAAATATTAGTAACATTTGCAATCTAAAAATCTTGATACCACATGCTGTTGATCCTGCACAACCACCAATAAACATTAAAAGTAAGAAAAAAATTAGAGAAAATTTACCCCATAATCAAAAATCATCTGTCACATAGCCTGTACCAGATAAAATAGAGATTACGTTAAAAGAAGAAATCCTAATTTTATCTAATAAGTTGCTTTCATAATTTATAAATAGAAGATAAAAAAACATTACTATGATTGAAATAAGTAACAAATAGATTAACCCTTTAATTTGGACATCTTGAAAAAAAATTTTTCTATTACCTTGGACAAATTTTAAATAAGAAATAAAAGGTATGCTTCCTAAGATAATAAAAATACTCGCCACCATTTCAATATTAGAACTTTTAAAAAACCCGATGGAGTCATTGTGTGTTGAAAAACCTCCAGTAGCAATTGTTGTCATTGCATGGCTAATGCTATCAAACAAAGACATTCCGAAAATCCAATAAAAAAAACCACAAAGAAGGGTGAGTATAACATAAGTTGAGATAATAATAGCTGCCACTTCAATAGTTCTAGGTAAAATTTTTTCAGTACTGTCTGGTCCTTCCATTTTAAATAATTGCATTCCTCCAACCTTTAGTAGTGGCAATATGGTAATTGCCATAACAACTATTCCAATTCCTCCTAACCACTGCATTATTGCTCTCCATAATAAAATGCTTTTTGGAGAGCCGTCTAAATCTGAAATAATTGTTGCACCAGTAGTAGTGATACCAGACATACTTTCAAAAAAAGCATCACTAAATGTAAAGTTTTGAGCTGACAATAAAAATGGCAAACTTCCAAAGGTAGCAACCATGACCCATGCTAGTGAAGAAAATAAAAAAGTTTGTCTTAAATTTAGCTTAAATTCCTTTTCAAGATTAGCCAATATAAACAATATACCAATGAAAATTGTTACAAACGAAGCAGAAATAAAGCTATGACTTCCCTCATCTAATATTATTTGAAGAGAGTAAGGCGCCAACATCGAAGCCCCTAAAACTATTAATAGAATACCAATTAAAAAAAAGACTGTTTTGTATGAAGCCATAAGATCTGAGATTATTTAATTAGTTCCAAAATTCAACTTAATATCGTGCAATTATATCTGTATTTTGCGTGAAAAATTTAATAAACCTTAATTATGCTTGATAACGACTTAATTCAATCCACCTCATCCTGGCCCTTTGTTGAAGTTAGGAAACTTCTTAAGGAAAGAAAAGAAGTAATTAAGCAAAAGAATAAAATCACTTTTCAAACTGGTTATGGTCCAAGCGGACTTCCTCATATAGGAACATTCGGAGAAGTAGCAAGAACTACAATGATGATTAATGCGCTAAATCATATTAAAAAAATTGATCATGAATTAATAACTTTTTCTGATGATATGGATGGGTTAAGGAAAGTCCCAGAAAATATTCCTGACAGTAAGATTTTAAAAGAAAATTTAGGGAAGCCCCTAACATCAATTCCTGATCCTTTTAAAAAATATAATAGTTTTGGCGAACACAACAATGAAATGCTTAAAGAATTTCTAAATAAATTTAATTTTAACTTTATTTTTAAAAGTTCAACTGACAATTACAAAAAAGGTATTTTTAACAATTCTCTTATGAGAGTAATGGAAAAATACGATGATATTATGAATATTATCCTTCCTACTTTAAGAGAGGAGAGACGTAAAACATATTGTCCCTTTTTACCTTTATGCCCTCAAACAGGTAAAGTATTAGAAATTCCTATGATAAGTAAAGACCAAAATTCTGGAAGAGTTGTATTTGATAACGGTGGAAAAAAAATTGAAACTAATATCCTAGACGGAAATTGTAAATTACAATGGAAAGTTGATTGGGCTATGCGTTGGTTTACATTTGACGTTGATTTTGAAATGTATGGTAAAGATTTAACGGAAAGCGCAATCTTATCAAGTAAGATTTGTAGATCACTTGGAAAAGCTCCACCGAATGGATTTGCTTATGAGTTATTTTTGGATGAAAATGGAGAGAAGATTTCAAAATCTAAAGGGAATGGGATTTCTATTGAGGAATGGTTAAGGTATGCCTCACCTGAAAGTCTAGCTTTATATATGTACCCTAATCCTAAAAGAGCTAAGAAACTTTATTCAGAAGTAGTACCTAAAACAGTCGATGAATATTTGACTAATTTAGAAAAATTTCACAGTCAAAAAATTAAAGACCAAATACTAAATCCAGTGTGGCATGTCCATAATGGAAATCCTCCAAAAGAAAAAATTGTAATGCCATTCTCAATGTTATTAAATCTTGTTGGATCGAGCAATGCTGATAATGAAGAAATACTTTGGAAGTTCATAAACAGATTTCATAAAGAAATTAATCCAAAAGAATATAAAATACTTAATGAACTTAGTCGATATGCAATAAATTATTTTAAAGATAAAGTTGAACCTAATAAAAAATTTAAAAAACCAAGCATATCTGAAAAAAAAGCCTTAGAAAATTTAGTTTTAAAATTAAAACAATTAGATCAATCTTTAAAACCAGAAGAAATCCAAACTTATGTTTATACAGTTGGAAAAGAAAATGGGTATGAAAAAAACTTAAGAGAATGGTTTAAACTTATTTATGAAGTAGTTTTTGGTGAAGAGAATGGACCTAGAATGGGATTTTTTATAAGTTTTTTTGGACTTAACCAAACAATTGAATTAATAAATAATAAAATAAAATAATGTTTTCGATTTTTAGACCATATATCTTTTCGTTAGATCCAGAAGCTGCACACGATTTAGCAATTAAATCACTAAAGTTTAACGTTTTACCAAAAAGCATTTTTAATGTGGCTAACGAGGAATGTTTAGAAACAAAATTATTTAATGAAAGAGTGCCAAACCCAATTGGTCTAGCTGCGGGGTTTGATAAAAGCGCCGAAGTTTATAATTCTCTTTTTAAGCTTGGCTATGGTTTTGTAGAAGTAGGAACCATTACGCCTAAAAGACAATTTGGCAATCCTAAACCAAGAGTTTTTAGATTGGAAAAAGATGAAGCGCTTATAAATCGATTGGGCTTTAATAATGATGGCTCAGAAATCGTATATAAAAGGATTGAGGGAAATTTACCAAGTGGATTTTTAGGTATAAATGTTGGTCCAAATAAAGATACTAAAAATAAATCAGAAGATTACTACATATGTTTATCTAAACTTTCATCTCTCGCAGGTTATTTAACAATTAATATCTCTTCCCCAAACACTGAAGGATTAAGAGACTTTCACGATCAAAAAGAACTAGAAAAACTTCTCACTGGAATTAATAAAGTCAAAAAAGAAAAAAATATTTCAAAACCAATAGCTATAAAACTCTCACCTGATATTAACAGTAATGAAATAAGCAATATAATAGAGTTGATTATTAAATTTAAAATTAACGGTGTAATTATATCTAATACAACTGATGGTAATCGTCAAAATTTATTTGACGGCCAGAAAAAAGAAAAGGGAGGATTATCAGGAAAGCCTTTAATGAACCTATCGACGAATTTAATTAGAAAATTTTATAAAGAGACTAAAGGAAAGATTCAAATTATTGGTGTGGGAGGAGTAGACTCTGGTCAATCAGCATTTGATAAAATATCAGCAGGAGCTAACGCGATTCAATTATATACTGGTATGGTCTACAAAGGCCCTGGAGTAGTGAAAGAGATGAAAATGGAGTTAATTTCAATTTTAAAAAAAGAAAATATTAAAAATATTAGTGAAGCAGTAGGAATTAATGCTTGACCACTATTAACACTATACTTATATAGCTGTAGGAAAATTTATGTCAAAAAGATGCGAATTAACCGGAATATCACCTTTGAAGGGCCATAACGTTAGCCATGCAAAAAATAAGACTAAAAGAAGATTTTTGCCTAATTTAAAAAAAGTAACTTTTAGGAGTGATATTTTGAAAAAAGACATTAAATTGAATGTGGCTAATGCTGCTTTAAGAACTGTAGATTTTAAAGGTGGTTTAGATAAGTTTTTATTGTCAGCAAAAAATGCTCGACTTTCAAAAAAGGTTAAAAAAATTAAAGCCTCCATTTCAGCTAAATCTTAAATGAGTTTATATTATAAACTATCAATTTTGATGGGCGTGGTAGTTGTAATTTCAAACTATCTTGTTCAATTTCCTATACAATTTTTTGGTTTAAATGAAATCTTGACTTATGGAGCCTTCAGCTATCCGATAACTTTTTTTATTACCGATTTAGCAAATAGGGCTTACGGCAAATTTGTAGCAAGAAAAATTGTTTATTTTGGATTTATTATTGGAGTACTTCTTACTATATTAGTATCGACCAACTTTTCAGACATTATTTCAATAAGAATTGCAATTGGATCTGGTTTAGCTTTTTTTATTGCTCAAAATTTAGATATCAAAATATTTGATAAATTAAGAAAAAAAAGTTGGTTTGTTGCTCCTTTAACCTCTTCCACACTAGGATCTATTGTAGATACTTTTTTATTTTTCTCTATTGCATTTTATGGATCTGGCTTGCCTTGGGTAACACTCGCTATAGGGGATTTGATTGTAAAATTATTTATTACCTTAATAATGTTGATACCTTTCAGACTTTTACTAAATAAAATTAAAGATTATACAGAAAATTCTGACTCTAGAATCAAGCTCTAATGAAGAGTCTTTTTATTTTTTTCAACAAATAAATCAGTTAATTGATTTATCATCACGTCGCCTAAATCTTGCACATCAGTAATTTTAACTGCCTTATTGTAGTATCTGGTAACATCGTGTCCTATGCCAATTGCTAGTAACTCAATATTAGATTTATTTTCAATCCATTTTACAGTCTTTTTTAAATTTGTTTCCAAATAATCACTTGTATTAGTAGAGAGCGTTGAGTCATCTACTGGCGCTCCATCAGAGATAACCATTAAAATTTTTCTATCTTCTTTTCTTTTGTTCATTTTATTGAAAGCCCATTTCAAAGCTTCACCATCAATATTTTCTTTGAGGAGACCTTCTTTAAGCATTAATCCCATATTATTTTTAGCTTGCCTCCAAGGTGTATCTGCTGATTTATAAATAATATGTCTTAAATCATTTAGTCTTCCAGGAAAAGATGGTTTTTCATTTTTCATCCATTTCTCTCTAGATGATCCACCTTTCCAATGCTTAGTGGTAAAACCTAATATTTCAACTTTGACCAAACATCTTTCTAAAGTCCTTGATAGTATATCAGCACAAATAGCTGCCACTGATATAGGTTTTCCCCTCATCGATCCTGAGTTATCAATAAGAATAGTTACTAAAGTATCTTTAAATTCAATATCTTTCTCCTTTTTAAAAGACAAAGAATTAAAAGGATCCATAATTATTCTTGGAAGTTTTGATGTATCAAGTAATCCTTCTTCTAAATCAAAATTCCAAGACCTGCTTTGTTTCGCTAAAAGCTTTCTTTGTAATTTATTTGCGAGTTTAGAGATAAAATTTTTAAGTTGTAAGAGCTGTTGATCTAAATTTTTTCTTAGTCTTGATAACTCCTCTGCATTTTCTAAGTCTTCTGCTTTAATAATTTCATCGTATTCTTCAGTGTAGGTTTTATATTTCCCATCACCAAATTTTTTGCTGCTTCTTTTTTTTAAATCGGGTCTTCTACTATCTTCAATTTCAAACTCTTCTTCTGCCTTATCAGCGTCTTTAGCTTCATTTTCTAAATCAGGAACCCCTCTATCTATTGACATTTCTTCATGTTTTTCCTCTTTCTCACTAGCGTTTTGTTCCTCATTATTCTGATTAGGCTGCTTATCGTCATTGTCATTTTTATCATCTTTATTTTTTTCTTCCTCAATGTTCTCATCTAAACTCATATCAGATATTAATTGAGCGATAAGCGAGTTAAACTTTTCTTGATAGAGAGTTGACTCTTCCAATTCAGCAATCTTGTCACCGAATTGTTCATTTAAATCTTTCTTATATGATTTAAATTTCTTTTCTATTTGACCATTATTTTTAAAATTTAAAAATTTTACTCTTAAAAAATTTTCAAAAGATTCAATTATTCTTCCTTCACTACTTTTAAGATCTAAATTAGCAACTCTATTTTGATATAATTTCTCAATATTGTTTTTAACACCTTTAAAATAACTTGTGCCAATTTTTTCACACCTTATCTTTTCGGCTATATTATAAAGTTTTTTTGAAATATTCCCTACCGGCTCATATCTTTTTAAAGTTTTATTATTTGAAAATCTAAATCTTAAAGATTTTGAGTCAGCTATTGCTCTAATTTCTTCATAATTTAATTTATTATTTAAACTTTCTACTTCAGGTAATTTAATAGAATTCTCTTCAGAAATTGTATTTTGACTTCCAAAAGAAACGTTCACTTTTTCAGAGTTTGATATTGATCTAACTGTTGAACTTATTGCAGCTTTAAAATTCTCAAGTCTAATTTTTTTTTTTCCACTTTAAAGAGAAACATTTATTGAAGACTCAGGCAAGTCTTCGCCAAAACATCTTTGATAATACTCGGAAATTATTTTTTTCTCAAGCTCATCACACTTATTCAAGAATGTAATCCTAAAGGCGTAACCGTTATCTTTGAAAATATCCGTGTTCTCCGCCCAATGTAAAACTGTTCTAGGACTCATAACAGTCGATATATCTCCGTTAATAAATCCCTTTCTTGTAAGATCTGCAACTTTAATCATATTTGATATGAGTTCCTTCCCATCTTTATTATTAAAACTTTTATTTTTAGAAATTATAATTTCTTGTTCTTTTTCAAAAGGAAGATAATTTAAAGTTGCAACAATATTCCATCTATCCATTTGACCCTGGTTTATTTGTTGGGTTCCGTGATAAAGTCCAGTTGTATCCCCAAGTCCTACAGTATTAGTAGTTGCAAATATTCTAAAGAAATCATGTTGTTCTATAACTTTGTTTTTGTCTAATAAAGTGAAGTTTCCCTCACTTTCGAGCACTCTTTGGATCACAAACATTACATCAGGTCTTCCCGCATCATATTCGTCAAAAACTAAAGCCACGGGATTTTGAATCGACCAAGGAAGAATACCCTCCTTAAATTCTGTGATTTGTTTACCGTCTCTTAGAACTATTGCATCCTTTCCAATCAAATCAATTCTACTAATGTGGCTATCTAAATTTACTCTTATACAAGGCCAGTTTAATCTTGCTGCTACTTGTTCTATGTGAGTAGACTTTCCGGTTCCGTGATAACCTTGTATTAAAACTCTTTTATTAAAAGAAAAGCCGGCTAAAATTGCCAACGTAGTATCTTTATCAAATTTATAATCAGGGTCAATTTTTGGAACGTATTCATTCTTTTTTGAAAATGCCCCAACTTTCATTTCACTATCAAATCCAAAGGTTTGTTTGACAGACAATTTTATATCTGGCTTTTTCAATAGTTGTTCAGAACTCATTTTTTACCTAAAGTTTTTTTAAGCTGACTATAAGCCAGCGTAATTTTTTTTAATTTTTCTTCAAATTTTTTACTTCCGTGGTTCTTATCAGGATGATATTTTTTTACAAGCTCTTTAAATTTTAAGTGTATTTTTTCCCATTTTACATCCTCATTTAGCTCCATCACTTGAAGAGCATCTTTATCTGTCTGAGATATCTTGGTTTTTTTAAAATCCTTGAAGTTTGAGCTATTAAAAATATTTAACTTATCTTCTAATGCATTGTTCCATAAAATATTAAAAAAATTTTCTGAAGATCCAAATTTTTTTGTCGATTTATGCCAGGTTAAGTCTGATTTAATAAAAAACTCAATCTGTTGGTCATTCATATTTTCAAAATAATTCCAATTTTTATTGAATATTTTTATATGTTCTAAACAAAGTAGCCTATATTTTTTACTATTGTCTCTTTCAATTGGGGCTTTATAGGACCCAATTTCGCTACAATTTTCCCAATCACATATAATTTTCATTAATTAAATCTATATAGTAAAATTTGATTAATGAAAAATTATTTAAAAGAGATAGAAGAAAAGTTAAAAAATAACATTAAATTTGAAAATCTTGAAATCATTGATAATTCTTATAAACATAAAGGCCATAAGTTTTATTCCAAAGATAAATTTCACTTACATTTAAAGATAAAATCAATTTACTTAAAATCTATTTCAAGAATATCTGCACAAAAAAAAATTATGAAAATCTTACGAGAAGACCTCAAACAAAAAATACACGCATTAGAAATAACTATAGACTAATTTTTTTAATATAATTCTCTAGTTCTACAGTTGTTATTTTATGTTTGTAGGGCAAAGTTGTCTTTCCAATATCTTTTAATAAAATAAAATTTATTTTTTCATCTTCATTTTTTTTGTCGTTTTTCAAGTACGGGACAAGATTTCTTATAGAATTAGTTTTTTTAAATTTTTTATACGTATAAGATAAATTATTTCGTAAATAAACTTCTTCAATTTCTTTTACTGAATTTATTTTACAAACTTTTTTTATTAGAGAAAGTTTTGATGCCAAAATCATACCAGATAAAACTGCTTCACCGTGTGAGATTTTTTTCGAATAATTATTTTTTACTTCAATAGCATGAGCAAAAGTATGTCCAAAATTTAACATCATTCTTAAACCTTTTTCGTTTACATCTTTATTCACAAAATATAATTTTATTTCGCAACTTTTCTTAATTGCATAAGAGAGATATTTTGATTTTTTTAAAAAAATATTTTTTGTATTTTTTTTGAGCCAATAAAAAAATTTTTTATCTTTTATAATTGAATGTTTTAAAATCTCTGCGTAGCCACAAATTATTTCCCTTTTTGGTAATGAACTAAGAAAAATTGTATCACTTATGACTAATCTTGGTTGGTAGAAAGATCCAATTAAATTTTTTCCATAATTAGAGTTTACACCTGTTTTTCCTCCTATTGCCGAGTCTACTTGGGCAAGTAAAGTAGTTGGAATATTAATATAATTTATTCCACGCTTGAATATACTTGCAATAAAACCGACTACATCACCCGTAATTCCACCCCCTACACCAATGATACAGTCAGATCTATTGAATTTATTTGCTAAAAGCTTTTTTAAATAGAAATCAATTGTTTTTAAACTTTTGGTTTTTTCTGATGCATTAAAAGGTAAAATTAATAAATCATATTTTTTTAAAATATATTTTAATTTATTTTTAAACTTTTTAGGAACATTTCTATCAATAATTATTGCAATTTTTTTTGTTTTTGGACACAAAGAACTAATTTTTCTTGATAGTTGTGCAAGTATGTTGTGACCAATTATAATAGAATAATTGCTTTTTAAATTTTTAAACTTAATTTCCTGACTTTTCATATCTTCTAATTATTTTGCTAACTATTACTTCAGGTTTGAGATAATTACATTTTATTCTGTAATCAGCTTCATTATAAGTTTTCTTTCTTTGTAAGTAAATTTTATTAACAGTAAGACCTAGATTTTTGTGGTCTAAAAGTGGTCTTTTTTTAGTTCTTTTTAATCTTCTTATTAATTCATCAGTTTTAACGTCCAACCAAAAACTTACTGAAAAGTTTTTTACAGCTCTTCTTATTAATTTATTTTCAAATGCTCCTCCTCCAAGAGCTATTACACAATTTTTCTTCTCAAGTTCTTGTAAACTTAATTTACTTTCTAATTTTCTAAAATAATTTTCACTTTTATTTTTAAAGATTAGTTTAATAGAACTACCCTCTTTCAATTCAATAAGTTTATCAACATCAACAAATGTATAAGAAAGCTTTTTTGCAAGGCTTTTGCCTATCGTAGACTTTCCAACGCCCATCATTCCGGTTAAAACTACGTTTTTACTCAATTTAATCTCTGATTTAGAATTTGATTTTTCATAATTATGTCTTAATTATTGAGTTTAAATTAATTCAAAAACTATGCAACTTAAATACAACAGACAACCTAGTTTTGGAAGCACTCTATTAAAAACGCTTGTGAAATTGTTTTTAATAATAATTGTATTTATAATTGCAATTTTTTTAATAGAAAAAGTAAATTTTCCTAGTCCTAAAAAAAATTACGATATAGATGTTACAAATGATATTAAAAAGCTTTAGAATTCTTCTAAGCTTAGTAATTTTATTTTTGATACCTCCAGTATTTGGGGAGGACAAAATAGATATTTGGAGTAATAAAAAAAAACAAGAGATATCTAGTAGTGAACAAAAAACTCTAGACAAAGAAGAGCAGAAACAAGTCTTACAAAAAGATACAAACCTAAATTCAAATAGCCTCATTCAGGAAGAAACGCTAAACAAATCTATTGAAAGTAAAGTTTACGGTATTTACGATCCAGCAAATTTTAATTTAAATTTAAATATGTGGTCTTCAACCAAAAGCGAAGATATAAAATCAAGTTTACAACGAATAAAAAAAATTAATCTTTCAACAACCTCTAATGAAATTTTAGAAAATATTTTATTATCTTTTTCTTATCCTCCTGAAGGCATGTCTGAAAAAGAATTCGTAGACATGAAGATAGATTGGCTTATAGATAATCAAAAAACAGAACTAATAGAGAAATTTTTAAAACAAAATAGTGAATTTGAAGGTAAAAAAAGAGCAATACAATTTTTAGTCGATGAAAGTATTTCAAGTGCAAATATAAAAGAAGGTTGTGAAAAAATCGGTTTTATAGACAGCACTATCAAAGATCCTTATTTGGAAAAATTTAAAATTTACTGTTTAGTTTTTAACAGCAAAAAAAATGAGGCACAACTATTATTAGATCTTTTAAGAGAACAAGGAAAATCAGATAAATATTTTGATGATAAAATAAATTTTTTATTGGAAATTTCAGAGAAAACTACACAAAAAATAAATGAAAAAAAATTTATTAAATTTTTATTTATCTAGTGTAACTATAAATAACTTTAATTATGAGCCCTCGAAAAAAACAAAAAAGGAAATTTGGAAATATCTTAATGCTTCTAACCTTATTAAACTAGAAAATTTAGACGATAAGGAAAAATTAAAAAATTTAGAACTAGCCGCAAATAACGGTCAAGTCGATAATGAAACTATTTTTAATATCTATAAGCAGATTCCTTTCAATTTCAATACGTTACTAAATGCAAAAAATCTTTATCAAACTCTAAATGAGAGTGATGCAAGATCACTAATTTATCAAAAATTTTTACTTTCTGAAGATACTGAGACAAAAGTTGAATATCTATTTTTATTAGAGGAACTTTTTAAAAAGTCTAAATTAGAAAATGTTTACAGGGAATTTTTAAGTGAAAATTTAAAAAAAATTGGTTTAGAAAATATACCAGAAAACTACAAAGAGGCTGCAAGTAGGAGAATTTTGACTGAAGATGAAATACAATTAGGAAAAGTTAAGTATAACGATAAGATTTTTCATCAGTCAAAAGTTTTAAAGTTTTATCTTGAAGATGAAGATCAAAAAAAGGTTCAAAAAGATATTGATAAAATCTTTAAAAAAATTATCAAAAATAAAAAGTATTTTTTTTCAGCAAAAGATTTAGCATTAGTTGACACACTCGTAAAAGATGGTTTCAATTTACCGAATAATTTCAAATATAAAGAGCTTACTAATAAATATGATGTCCCCAAAAATTTGCTTGAATTAATTGAGAAAAAGCAAAACGCTTTTTTGGCTTTGAAGATAGTTGAAATCATTGGAGAAGATGAACCACATCAATTGGATCCTGAAACAATTTATTTTATTACTAATTTATTAAATGAAACCAATTTAATAAAAATACGAAATAAAGTATTAATTTCTGCTCTACCCCAAAGAGCTTAATTTGAATATAATTAGAAATGTCTAAGATAAAAATATTAATTGAGCCAGATCCTATTTTAAGAAAAAAAAGCGAACCTTTAGAAACCGTTAATAATGAACTTAGAGTTTTGATGGATGACATGTTGGAAACGATGTATGCTGCACCTGGGATAGGACTTGCAGCGGTTCAAATTGGAATTTTAAAACGCTTAATAGTAATTGATATTTCTAAAGATGAAGAAAAAAAACCTCTATTTTTAGTGAATCCTGAAATTATTTCAAAATCTAAAGACACCTCCGTTTATGAGGAAGGATGTTTGTCTTTACCTGGATACTTTGCAGAAATTCAAAGACCTGCAAAATGTAAAATAAGATATTTAGATTATCACGGGAAGCAACAACAATTGGAAGCCAGCGGTCTTTTATCTACCTGCATCCAACATGAAATAGACCATTTAAACGGAACCTTATTTATTGATTATTTATCAAAACTTAAAAAAGATATGATAATAAAAAAATTAAAAAAATATAAAAAAGAAGAAAAAAAAGTTGTACTCTAAGATTAATGGCACTAAAAATTATTTTTATGGGAACTCCGGAGTTTGCTGTCCCTATTTTAGAAACAATCTATAAGTCTGAACATAAAATTTTAAATGTTTACACTCAAACTCCAAAAAAAAGTAAACGTGGTCAAAAAATTAATTTATCTCCAATACATAATTATTCTAAATTTTTATCACTTAATGTGAGACATCCTGAAGATCTGAGTTTAGATATTGAATATATAAAAAGATTAAAACCAGATGTTGTAATTGTTGTAGCATACGGAAAATTAATACCAGTAAATATCTTAAATATTAATGGTATTGAATTTATAAATATTCACGCTTCATTGTTACCAAAGTGGCGAGGTGCAGCACCTATCCAAAGATCTATAATTGCAATGGATAAGGAAACGGGAATTACAATAATGAAAATTGTTCAAAAACTCGATACCGGTCCATATATGCTTCAAGAAAAATTAAAGATTGAAAAAAATGAAAATTTTTTCTCTTTAAGTAAAAGATTATCAATTTTAGGATCTAAGCTAATTATTAAATCCCTAGAGATGATAGAAAAAAAAAATTTTAAGTGGATTAATCAAGACGATTCGAAAGCTAGTTATGCTAGAAAAATAGATAAAAAGGAAACCGAGGTTGATTGGAATATTTCAGCAAGAAAATTAATTGCGCGAATTAATGGACTGAGCCCTGTCCCAGGAGTTTGGTTTACTCATAATAAAAATAGGCTTAAAATAATAAAAGCTTTAGAAGTCGAAAAAAAAGGAAAAATTGGCGAAGTATTGAACGATAATTTGACAATTGCATGTAAAGAGAATGCTATTGAAATTCTTCAAATTCAAAAAGAGGGAAAAAAAATTTTAAATTCGAAAGATTTTTTATCAGGTTACAAAATTAAAAAAGGTGAAATATTATTTTGAAATTTAATTATCAAATCATTATAGAGTATTTAGGGGTCGATTTAGTAGGTTGGCAATTTCAAAAAAATGGTCAATCAATACAAGAAATTACTGAAAAAACTTTATCAAAAGTTTTACACAAAAAAATAAGATTAATTGGATCAGGCAGGACCGACGCAGGAGTCAATGCCAGAGGTCAAAGTGCTAATTTCTTTTTAGATTTTGAGATAAGAAATAAGTTTAAAACACTAGAGTCATTAAATTTTATTTTGAGAAAATTTAATATTTCAATCTTGTCTATAAAAAAAAAAAATTTAGATTTTCACGCTAGACACAGTGCAAAAAGCAGACTATACGAATATGTTATTTTAAATCGTCAGGGAAATGCTGTGATAGAAAAGGATAGATCATGGTTAATCAAGAAACCACTAAATTTCGTTAAAATGAAAAAAGCTATTTCATATTTTTTAGGAACTCATAATTTTACAGCTTTCAGAGCGTCTTCATGTACTGCAAAAAGTCCAATAAAAAAAATTAGTCGAGCAAACATAAAAAAGAACCAAGATAAAATAATAATAAATATTGAGTCAAAATCATTCCTTCAAAAACAAGTTCGTTCGATGGTTGGCTGCCTTAAATATGTTGGGGAAAATAAATGGGAGCCAGAAAAAATTAAAAAACTTTTAAAATCAAAGAGTCGAATTCAGTGTGCTCCACCAGCACCTCCACATGGACTTTATTTAAAAAAAGTAATTTATTAAAAGTTAAACAATTTTATGTATTTAAGACTAACTTTATTCCAAATTAAATTTTTTGAAAATTTAAGGGATTTCTTTGAAAAAATTTCACTTTTGTTTTTATTTTTTTTAAGTGATTTTATACTTTCTAACAAATCTTCATTTGAATTATAACTAATAACACTTGAGGAAAAATTTGAGGCTACTTTTTTTGATGAAATTACTGGTAAACCATAAGACATATAAGTTAAGACTTTCCCTTGAACTCCAGTTGCGATTTCTAGATTCGCTAAACCACAAAAACATCTAGTAATATATTTTGATAAATCTTTCTTTGCTCCTAAAACTTCCACGTTTTTATACCTTGATAAAAAAATTTTATTTAAGCTACTGATATCTCCAATTACTCTTAACTTGATCGTGGGTATTTCTTTTTTAATTTCCGGCAGTACATTTTTTATAAAATCTTTACAGGCTAGAAAATTTGGAAGATAATTCATATTTCCTATAAAAAGAATTGTCGAATTTTTGTTAGAGTAAAAAAATTTCTTATTTATTTTTTCTATAGATTCATCTATTTGAAAAATCTTTTTTTTAAAAAACTTTGGAGTCTTTTTAATTTCGTTTTTCGAAAAGAGGATAACTTTATCAAAATTTAAAAAAATTTTTTTTTCTAATTTATTAACAAACAAACTTTCTAAATAATAAATATATTTAAAAGGATTTAAAATACTTAAAAATTCGAATGTCTGTTTATAATTTTCTGAATAAAGATCTCCCATCTCAATTATTGTTTTTCCAGTAAAATCTTTTGGTAAATATTGAGAAGATCTTATATGATAAAAAAACAAGTAGTCATAATTATTACAATTATTATCCAAAAATTTATTTAATTCTTTTGAAAAAAATAAACCAAAGTGAATTGGCTTTAGTTTAAGAAATGAGATTATACAATTAAAAATTTTTACGAAAAAATTAGGATAATCAAAACTTATAGTATTTTTTTCATTTATTATTGGATCATTTTTCTTTTTTAAACACGCTATATCTAAATCATATTTTGTTTTAAATAATTTAATAATTTTTAAAGATCTTAATACGTCACCAGAATATCTTCCCGAAAAAGGGTTTCTTGTTGAAATAAATAAAATTTTTTTCTTTTCCTTTTTGTGTTTCATCGTTTACTTTTTTTTAATTCTCCATCTGGAACCTTCTCTCACAATATACCCAACACAATTTTTAGAACCACAGTTACAAGGATAATTTTTAAAATCTTCATCAAAGTTAAAACCATAATCATATGATAATTCTTCTCCCTTTTTTATATTTCTCATCGCATAAATCCATATTTTTAGCCCCGAACCAAAAACTTCACAATTAGGATCACATGAATGATTAATTAATCTCGCAGTATTAAATTTAAAATCTCCATCAAGATCATATCTATTATTTAGATTAAAAAGATAAATCGCTTTACCATTGTCGAACTTAGGATCAGAATCACTTTTCTTTGTAGTAATAATTTTTCCTTTATATTCAATTATCTTTGATCCTTTTTTAATATCATGATTTGCGTACAAACCATTTTTATCAATTTTAGATTTCTTTATTTTGTAAAGTTTCACTTAAAATACTCTACCAAAAAATGATTATATATTTTCGTAAGTTTTCTTAAGTCATTTAAGGAAACACATTCATCAACTCTATGCATAGTTTTATTAACCAAACCAAATTCTAGACAAGGTGAAATTTTTTTAATAAATCTTGCATCTGAAGTACCACCTGTTGTAGATAATTTTGGATCAATATTTGTTATTTTCTTAATAATTTTTTTTGCCATAAATATAGTCTTATCTGGTTTTGTTAAAAAAGAATCTCCGTTAACTAAATAATCAATTTTATATTTGCATTTATTTTTTTTACTTATTTTTTTCACAACTGAGTTAACTTTTTTCTTTAAAGAATTAGATGTGTGAAGATTGTTGTATCTTATATTAAATTGAGCTCTTGCTCTAGCTGGTATTACATTATGAGCTTTATTATCTACGTTAATTGACGTAAATTCTAAATTAGAACGTTGAAAATTTTTATTTCCATTATCAAGTTTATTTTCCTTAAGTTTTTTGCATATAGCAACCAAAGCATTTATCGGATTATTTGATAGGTGGGGATATGCTATATGCCCTTGAGTGCCAGTGATTTCAATTTTTCCTGATAGACTCCCCCTTCTACCAATTTTTATCATTTCTCCAAGTTTATTTGGATTTGTTGG